>JAALLR010000035.1_pt1 | contig 63782 bp, 67 predicted proteins | sample 7245931 | NCBI WGS metagenome assembly JAALLR01 (sample SAMN13049201, study PRJNA578106) | oil field metagenome | isolation source: filtered produced water from oil reservoir B9 | place: USA:offshore Texas | collected 2016 | reverse complement strand
CTTGGTACGTCGCTATTAATTGCTCTCTCTGCCAGCTTTTTTATTTTCCGCGGTGCCCAGGGGGTAAACAAGGTTGAATACCGGCATGCGGTAGTAGTTAAAGAAATAATTCACCAAAATGAAGAAATTAGCCCCGCCAGTCTTTTAACTAAGAAGGCACCTGTTGACAGCATACCCCGGGGAGCATTAAATGAATTCCCAACCGGTAAAATTGCAGCCTATAACATTTACCCCGGGCAATATTTAATTCCGCAAATGCTGGCCGACCATAAAACAGTGGTTGAAAAGCCGGAGCACAGGATATACCCCGTTCCGGTTAGTTTATCCAGTGCAGGCAAGATAATGAAGGGGGATATGGTTGACGTGTACTGGTTTTTCGGTGGCGAAAACAGTGCTGCAAGAAGTGAGCAGATTCTAACCGGTGTGTTAATTAACAGAGTGCTTAATTCAGCAGGTAATGAAATAGATAAAAAAATGCTTGAAGATAATAAAATAGGAGAAAAAGCAACGCCTGCGGTTGTGGAACTTCTTGTAACGGCGGAGCAGGCCAATAAGCTCAATCTGGCCGTTAACACCGGCTTGCTTTCACTGGCTAAATATAAGCCCGGTAGCGAATCTGTAAACGTGCCTGTAATAAGTCAAAATTCAATGGGAGGGCTTATAGGTGAAACTAAACCTTCCTCGGATTAAAAAAGAGAAAGAAAATGCACTTGTGATTGAAGAGAAACAATTAAAATATCAGTTTGAGGAAAGTAAGACACCTGCGGTTATAACATTTTGGTCACCGAAGGCAACGGGAAAAAGCATGCTTGCAAGTGTCTTTACCGCTGTATTGTCAAAAGAGCTGGCGGGTGCAAGAATATGTCTTGCGGATTTTGATCTATTTACGCCAAACTTACCATCTGAAGGGATGAACCTGAATACAGTAGCAGAGATGATATTCAGGGGAGATTTTGACCCCAAAAGGTTTATAAAATCTATCACTCCAGTGAGGGATTACAAGAATGTTTATCATCTTGGCGGTTTGACAGACGTTTTGTCTTTAGATCAGTTTGACAATAATGTTATGGACAGTCTGCTAAGCGCTCTGAAAACAGAATTTGATTATGTGATCGTAGATGCCGGCAGAGAGATTAACCTTGCCCCCACGCTGGCGGCCCTGGATATTGCCGACGTGATAATAATACCGGTAATCGGCAGGGCTAGTTATATCAGACATGTCCGGCGCTTCCTTGAATTTCTTACCAAAAGACTATGCTTTGACGCTGAAAAAATCAGGGTAGTGCAAAATATGTATGCGAACGGGGACTTTACGGTTAAAGAAACAGCGAATCTGCTTCAGTTCCCCGTTGCAGGCGTTATAAGAAAGTTAAATGATCTTGAAGAATGCGGTTTGCCGGAGGTTAAACCTGATTTATGTTACATGATGTTATCTTTGACCGGCATTCAACACAATAAACTTTCTGCTGAAAAAGGTATGAGATTGAAACCGAAAAAAGCGGGGGTGCGGATACTTGGGCGCGGCAGTCGATTTGAAGGAAGAAGTATATAGGCGAAAAAGAGGCCGGGAGAACAAGTGCATTGAGTCGGTTGCCCCTGGCCATACAGAGCAAGTAGACAATATTATTCAAACCATAACTCAAAAGATAACAACTGATTACGGTGATCTGGTAAATCAGGTGAGTAGAGGCGAAAAGGAAGTACAAGTTCTTGAAAATGTGGTAGAGAAAACAATAGTCGATTTGGGGGCCGGGCTGGGAAGGGCTTGCTCAACCCGGGAAACGGTAACAAAAGTAATGGACAGCATACTTGGATACGGAATCCTTCAGCCGTATATAAACGACCCTGAAATAACCGATATTTTTGTCAACGGCCCCGACAACGTCTATAAACGCGTTAAGGGTGAAGACATTTTCATACCTGAAGTGCATTGGAAGAATAATAACCACCTGGAGCAGTACATCCGGTCTGTATTAGTAAGGTGCGGGCGGAAAATTCATTCCGGTATCCCCCTGGTTGATGCCCGGGATGTGAAAAACAAGCTCCGTATAAATGCCGGCATATCACCGGTAGCCAAAATACCTTATATAACGTTTAGGAAACATACAGTGTATAACTTTACACTGGAGGACTTCCTGCAAAACGGCACATTTACGCAAGAAGTGCTGGATTTTCAACAAAAAGCAGTCGAAGCCAGGCTCAACTTGCTGATAGCCGGCCCCACCGGCAGCGGTAAAACAACTTTGTTAAGGTTTTTGGCGGAGCAGTTTATTCCACCCAACCAACGTGTAGTGGTGCTGGAGGAAGAGGAAGAGCTTATGCTTCGTCTGCATAACCTGGTAGCTTTGGAGGCTAAAAAGAAGTCAGGTGAAGAGGATACCAGCGTAGAGATGGAAGATATGGTTAGGAACGCCTTGCGTATGGCAATGCGCCGAATCATTCTCGGAGAGCTGAGGGGCAAAGAAGCTTTTACTCTGCTACGGGCGTTCGGAACCGGGCACGATGGAGGGCTTACCACTATTCATGCCAATGATACGTATAACGCCATTGAGCAACTGGCGGTAATGATGATGTACGCTAATCAACCCCTGTCATATACGCAGCTAAAGCGCATTATCAGCCAAAGTGTTGATCTGATAATTTATATCGAAAACTACCGGGTTGTTGAAGTGACAAGCGTTGACGGTTTTGATGAAAACAAGAACGATGTAATTCTTAACCCCGTTTTTGTAACGGAAAGGGCTGAGGATGGAAGATTAAACTGTCGCTTCTGTTCAATAAGCAGCAACTTGAGAAAGTTGTTCTGGCAAAGAGGTGTGAAAATATGAAAGTCTGCCTTTTTCTGTTGAATACGGCAGCTTTATTTTTTTTCTTTTATTATCTGTGGGGTATTGCTGTTTGGAAAAGCCACCGCCTTGAATATAACAAGGTGAGAGCTATGTTCGACCGTCAGATCATGGCGGCAATTAGGCAGCATAAACGCACCAGAGGAATTGCGAATACGTTGGAAAAAATGCTCCGGGTTACCAGCTTGCGACCGGGTGGAAAGCCACTCTTGGCGTGGCATTTTTTCTGTGTAACTATTGCCTGTTTTCTGCTGGGAATTGTTACCGCAACAGCGCTTCTGAAAAACCCGATTGCCGGTATTCTTCTGGGCTGTGTGGGCGCAACAGTACCCTACCAATTGCTGCAAATTGATTATAAGCGGAATCAAAAGAAGCTAAAACGACAAACCCCGCAATTCCTTTTGGCTGTGGGCAATATGTACGGCACATATGGCGATCCCGTTATAGCCCTTGAACAGCTTGGCGATCGCCTTAAAAACCCTCTCAAAAGGGAGGTGATTTGGTTTGTGGACAGCATAAAACATGGTGTTGCTGCACAGACCTGTATTGAGACAGTGAAATCGCGGCTACCTGAACGGATATTAAATGATTTTTTTGATGATATGTTTTTTTATATGAAGCACGGAGGCGATTTTCATTCCGCCGTCAGCGACCTTGTAAAGCGAACATACGATAGAGAAATGGCTGAAGTCGAAAGGAGCGCTGCCACCTTCAGCGCAGTTATAGTTTTCTTTGTTTTAGTAGGGGTTTACTTTATGACGCTTTTTGCTCTGTCAAAGGCCCAGCCGGAGATTATGCGGTTTCTAATCGATTCCGCCATTGGCAAGATGGTGGTTGTCGCTATGGTGGTAATTTTTATAATAGCCGGATATTTTACGCGGGCCATGGTCGGGTTTAATGATGAGAGGTGATAATATGCAAAACTTGGCCGCATGGCCGTTTTTTATTTTGACCTTTTCTTTGACGGTGGCGGTAAACGAGGTCTGGCAACTTACAAGCAAAAAGCGCAGTATGTGGCGGCTGAAAAAGGAGCTGGGCATTAGTCGCAGGAAAGGGGGTGGTTTGCTGCCTTTGGCCGAAAGGCTCCTGAGTTGGTACGGAGGCAAAAATGAAATAAGCTACCGCCTTGCTCGCGCCGGTAATCCAAAATATATAGGGGAAAGTCCGGCTGGTTTTTACGCCTCAAAGTTAGTTATTGCAGCGGTTTGCGCAATTTTTTTCGGTAAAAATGGATGGCCGCTTTTGTTTTACGGGTTGGGAGGATTTATGGCTCCCGATGCGCTTATCTGGCTGGGAGGTAAGAAAAGACAGGAACAGATGCTGGAAGAACTTCCGGAGATGATTGATTTTCTTAGGAAATCGCTGTCCAGCGGCGCTCAATTGCCAAAGACGCTGGCAGCTTTACCTGACAGGTTGCATGGGCCGCTGCGTGAAGAGGTTGCACGGCTCAGCGCTTTTTATAACTTGACAATGGATCTGGACAGTTCTCTGGAAGATTTTTCGAGGCGTGTAGGTTTGGACGAAGTGGATAATATGATACTGGCCTTGAAACAGGGCGAACAGACGGGCAGAATAAAAACCTTGCTGGCCCGACAGAGTGCAATGCTCAAGACCCGGATGAACTATGACCAGAAAAAAAGCACCCAGAACAGGGCAAATTTTCTGCCATTGGTGAGCGTGCTTATGGTGGTCAATATTATGCTTCTTGTTGGGACACCAATGATACTGCGTTTGTTGAGCGATAGCCTATTTCAACATTGAGAGGGGGTGGGATACTGATAGTCCGTACCATTTTATCCAAATATAAACTAAAAACTATTTAAAAGGAGATGAGGGGTTTGTTGACTAAGGTTTTTACTTTTTTAAATAACCGGAAAGGTACGCCTTCAATTGAAACCGTGGCTATTATTGCTTTTATTGCGCTTGCCATTTTCTCCAACCTGGACAATATTGGTGATGCTATCGGCAGTGTATTCGATTTCGTGGGAAACCAACTAACCAGTCAAATTCAATAGACGTTATGTTTGCGTTTACGATTGCTGTGTGTGCTGTGGCTTCTGTATATGATTTGAGATTAAGGATAATACCCGACTGGTTGACACTGCCGTATCTCGTGCTGGGCCTTGTGTTGAGCTTGGCCCGGCACGGGCTGTTTTACACACTGGTTGTATTTGCCGTTGGTTTTTTGCTGTGTGAGTTGTTTTTCCGGGCCAACGTTTTCGGTGGCGGTGACTTGAAACTTTTTATGGGTATTGCGCTGGTGGACGGTGTGCAGTTTGGGTTTTGGGTGTTTTTCTACAGCCTGATTGCATCACTGCCGTTGTTTGCGTACTACATCTTAAAAAAAAGACTTGGAAAGTGGATGTGCCGTATGCCGTGGCTATATTTGCCGGGTTAATTTTGGCGCATTGTGAGGTGATCAGCAATATTTTTCAGTAGCAAAACCGGCACCGGTGAATCTCTTGGTTTTATAGCAGTTTTAATGCTTATGATGCTTGTTGTATTTAATCTAATGCCGCCGGTGTTTACCTTGGTTGACTACTTCAACTTGTTACAAGTGCAAAGAGAAACACTATTGCAAATGGAACTGGCCGGGGGTATGACACCGGCTATACACCAGGAAGCGCTTGACAAACTGGCTGAATATGGATTTGATATGAACAATATTCAAATTTCTGCTACTCCGGCTCCGGTTGACTATGGCGGAGATGTTGAGCTGTCAATGAGGTATAACTATACCTATGCCAAGTACAGCTTTTCAAGCTTTTTAATAACGAAAACAGATGAGCTGCGCACCATGAGCACAAGCGGAAAGTCGGTGAGTTTCTATTTTGAAAAGTAGCTGTTTTTTAAGTAATAAAAAAGGAAATGCAAATACCATAATTGGCCTTGCAGTGATTATGACCGGGGTTATGATGTTTGCCTTAATATTTGACATAGGGTATTTGTACGTGCGGCGAGAGGCAATCAAACAGGCACTGGACTTTAGCAATATGGCCGTTTACAAGGAGGTTGACACCGGCAAGCTGGCGGACGGTAAGTTATACATAAATGAAACGCCGGGTCAAAATACCTTCCTTGCCTATTTGCAAAGCAACCTGAAGCTTGACGGTTCATTAAACCCGCTGCCCGGTTCTATGGCCTCCGGGCAGGTTACGGTCGTATCGTTTGAGATATATAACCAAAACGAATTGCCGGCAACGGACAGCACTGGAAATATTGTAGAAGAAGTATCAGTCCATTCGCGTATTATAATGCCGGTGCAGCCGGTGTTTTCCGGCCTGTTTACTTCTGTAAACTTGCCGGTGGCCATAACGACCGATATGCCGGATGGTGTTTTGGATTGATTGATAACGATTTACCTGTGGAATTCCCACGTATAGCAGTACCAAGGTGAACTCAACGGAGAACGTTTTCTCTTTCCTGATTTCGGGTAGCCTAAATTGGCCAACCTGAACATCAAATAAACAGGGACTGCATGGAGAATCTTTGTACAGCCGCACAATTTATTTTTTCCTTTGAGAGGAGGGAAATTTTGGGGGATATTGTCCGGTTTAAACAACCAGGTAGTAACTGTAATAGTTTTGATTCTACGATCAAAGTAGGCAACCCGCAGAATCCTGGCGAAGTCCCGCATAATATAATCTCTGCGGGAAATATGCCTGTTGTAAATGACCCAAGCCAGAAATCCCATGTTAATATGCCAGGTGCCTTTTTTGAGACCGGGTCTCAAAAAAGCGAGGCTTCCGGCCGGTGCCGACAACCAAACATAGTTGACCAAAGCCCGGACCAAAAGAATAAAAGTGATGATAGTAAACCAGAAAATATTGAAGGAAATTTTACTGGAACAAATAATCATAAGCAAAATTGCTGCGAGGATAATAAACAAAGTTTTTTCCAAAAAATAACCGGCCCGGTAAAAAGGGGACAGCCTAAAACATTCATGCCCAAGGGGATCGCGGAGTTCATTGAGGACGACAGGGCTGTTTTTATATTCTACAAAGATGTCTTCTTCAAGTTTATAGCTTGTATCATAGGTTTTATCGTCCTTATTATTGATCCACCTTCGCATACGGCAACGCCTCTCTTTCGTGAATTTCCACTTCTAACATTGCCACATTCTTTCCTTGTGTGGTATCTTTTTGCAATACCTTTGCATTTTGTAATGGGACTTGTGTGTATGGCAGGAGGCGCGGTGGTCGGGCGGAGGGTAATTTTCTGGCGGGCAACCCGCTCATTCAAAGGGCCGCACCCCTGGTCGGGCAAAGAAACGGAAACATGGGAATGGGAGCGTGAAAAGGACAGCCGCGGAATGTTGTGGGAGGCTGTAACAATTTTACTGATGGTTATAATACCCGGTTTGCTGCCGATGTTTTTTTATAACAGTATATTCCCGCCATCTTTCCACTTTTCCGTCTGGTACTGGTTGATAACATCCGTTATGGCCAGCTTTTTTGTTTTGGGGAAAAAATACGCGGAGGAATGGTATAACCTGGTAATACCCAGGTGGTCGGTCAGGTGGTATTTTAGAGAAAAAGGAAGGTGATATAAATCTATTGATAAATGGTATAGATAACCCGCAAGATGTCATGTGGGTTCCCGCAAACTTCGACCACTTGGGCGCGAAAATCACCTGGGAGGTTGTATCCCGTGGTATAATATACCAAAACTGAAGGAGGCATGTGATGTGCGAAAATCTTTGCTTATTCCCCTGATTTTTATTTTGCTGTTAGTTGCTTCGGCGGTTCCGGCCTGGGCTGGGGAGTTACCGCTAAAAACTGATATAAACGGTTATTTAGTACCTGGACAAGAGGGATGGTATGCAGATAAATACACACGTGTTGATGACAATGGCTGGGTATGGATTGACTTAAAAACTGCACGCTATTTTTCCGAAGATGAAAAGGCACCAGAAAACAAGATAATAGGATCGCATAGTCTTGTTTTACGAGGTCTGATACAAGACAACAGCTATAAATCTAATGAGACTATATTTGTGTTGGAAAACTGTGGATATGAGTGGGTATTTAGGGAAGCCGCTAGAGTGTATGAGGGTATTACTTATGTAGCAGAGAGCGAAGTATATAACGTTAGCGGTATTCCTATAGAAACCTGGCAACAAGACAAAAAAGATGGTCTTGGCTGGGGATTTGATTATTATATTCCAGAATCAAAACGAGCCGAATTTATTCCTACACCACCGACAGGACAAAAAACGGTTGGTTTGTGGCTGAACAACCGAGTGGCCGCCCTATATTCTCTTGATAAGTGCGAGCCCTGGTATCTGGATGGCAAGCCCTACGCGAATAACGGTGTAACGTACATCCCCCTTCGCGGCGTGTTCGACCATCTGGGCGCTAAAATTACTTGGGATAGTGATCGTAACATGGCATTGATTGAAGCAAACGGCAAAAAAATTAATTTTAAGCCCGGTAGTGATAACGTCCAAATCAAAGATGGCAGGGTATATATCCCGCTGCGCTTGGCTGCTGAAAGCCTGGGTTACGAAGTCAATTTTAAAAACGTAACACACGGCACTTGGGTTACCGTGACAACTCCCCAAAAAACATGAAAATCCTGTTAAAGCCCTAATTATAGGGCTTTAAATTTTAGTTTGATTTCATGTGAAATACAAAGAAGGTGAAATTTTGGTTAAATGTAAAAAACACGTTACCATCATTACGACTATAATTTTTATATTTCAGTTGTTAATCGTTGACATGGTTGGCGCTTTTGTAAATGATAATAAAAGCGATTTACCGGGTTTGGCATCAGGCAACTTAGTTTATATAACGCCTATTGGCATGTTTAGTCTAGTTAAAGAAGGTAATTACAAATATATGCAACAGGCTACTGGTAAAGATATGTCCGGAAAAAGTTTAGGTAATACCATGTACTTTGAGAGAGTTAACGAAGCTAACGAAGGCTATAACATGATCAATTGGTCACAGATTGGTGCTTGGTCGCAAGAAATAAATGGTAACCCTGATTTTGTGCTATCACAGGCCCCCAACTACAGAAACAACATAAAATTCCAGAACTATAGTGCCAATCGTATTCATATTCGTGGTCTGGCAGAACTCTGTGGTACAAACATGGTTATTTGGGACAGAAAAAATAAAGTTTTTACCATCGGCATTACAAAAAAACCCGAAGCTTTCATCTCCGCACCCACCCAGGCCCGTAAGGGTGATACAATAACCATAAACGCCACCGGCTGGTCAAAGGTAACTGGCCGGTATTCAAATAAAATATCCTATAACCTTTACGCTGATGGGCAATGGCTGGTCGGGGAAACCTTGACCAGCCCTTCTTTTAAGGATAAGTCAATAAATTATACAATCAATAAAAGCCCTGGCCAGAACGTGAACTTGGAACTCCGGGTTACTGATGGCGTAAATAGGACAACTGTAATAACCCATAGTATAGCCGTGGTGGAGGACCCGGCTTCCGGACCACCGGCACCACCAACGCCGCCTACACCGCCCGACCCGCCGGCACCACCGGAGCCGCCTGATTACGAACCGATTGCCGATTTCAACGCCTCCAATTATGCCCCAATGGAGGGAGAAGAAGTAACTCTGACTGATGCAAGCACAATCGGCGGCGGCGAAAAAATCGTAACCTGGGAATGGCAGATAGACGGAATCGGTGTGAAATACCGCAAAGGCCCCCATGATATTACCTGGCCGACCGCCGGAAAATACACCGTGCGCCTCAAAGTCACCGACGAGGACGGCGACTATGATGTAGTGGCCAAAGATATTACCGTGGCCCCGGTTGATCCTGTGGCCGTTATAAACCAAAGCGCAAGGCAAATCATTGTTGGTCGTGCGGTTAGCATTGACGGCGACAGAAGCAAGTCCGGGCCTGGACGTAGCATTAATTGGCAGAAAAACCACTGGATTATAAAAAATCCAAGTGGCACGGTAAAGCTGAATAAAACACAGCGTTACCCTTGGAGTACCGCAGTATCCGGTTACCCTTCAATGTTTACTGAAACAGGAACATGGGATATTTCTTTGCAAGTTCAGGACCTGCCAACGCCGGCACGAATCTCTGAATGGGCGCATTCTGAGCTTGAGGTAGTTTCAGATAAACCACCGTTAGCCGACTTTTGGGTACCGCAAACGGCAGTACGTTACAGTGTAGGTAACTACCAGGTTACCGTCCAAGACCGCAGCCAGGTGCAGGCACCTGACGGTATGTTAGGAGATACAATAGGTAAGCGTACTTGGCAGCTATACTACGATAAAAACAATAACGGCAGCTATACCGATGCGGAAGACGAGGTTATAAGCGCCGGTGATACGGGTAAATCGGCCAGGATAGTGCAATCTTCCAACAATGACCCGGCTCCGAAATTGAGATTCTACCAAACCGGCCGTTATAAGTTGGAACTAACGGTTGCAGAAAAGTTTACAGATGCAGCCGGTACGCATTACGGGTTGACCGACAATACTAACGACAAGCCTTTAGCCGAAAAGGTTATTAACGTAATTAATGTGTCTCCCCGGGTTGGATTTGATATATTACCGCATACCAAAGTAGACGTTACATTCGTTGTAGACGATGTAAGCGAAGCAAAAGCACAAAGCCTGGAATCCAACCTGGGGCTTTTTACGCAAAAACTAAGGGAGCAAGGGATACAGGCCAATATCGAAATTAAAAAGCGTAACCTTATTAAAGGTGCGCCGATGAGTGGTGGTAAAAACTGGCTGAATAACGACCAAAGTGCATATCCTTATTTGACAGATGGCCATGTAGTTGAATATGATCTTGGGAATATAGGCCGTTATTCAAGTGAAAATATTGCAATTGCTGCCGATGGTTCTGTGTATGTTGAGGCAGGGGATAAACTCTTTAAAATGAATCAAAATGGCAAATCTGTGTTATGGACTAAGAGTTTGTCGTATGGTAAGGATAGAAACCAAAATGGTCTTGTTATTAACCCGGTTACCGGCAACCCACAAGTTGCTTTTTCCGGTGAAGACGATGAAGAATACCAAGCATATATTAGTGCTTACAATAAAACTTACGGGTGGGAGGTTTGGACTGATGATGATACTGAATGGGACGGTGACTGGGATTATGGGTATTATATTGTTGCGCCAAATGGAAATTCGTATACTCCGGCTCACAGTTTAGATAAAGACGGCAATCTCATAGGAAGTGGTTTAGATCATTATAAGGCTGCTGTAACCGATGGTGAAAAGACTTTCAGGGTTGGTTGTATCTGGCCCCGTTGGGATGAACGGTATAAGTTTGTGGAAGGTAATGGTTGGCGAAAATATGGCGCTAAGCGTTATTCTATGCCGGATACAGATTTTAGCGTAAGATGGACCGATTTTGCAGATATGATTTTAGACGGCAATAAATTATACATTCTTGCCGGTTACTTTGAAGAGTCATATAGACCCTACAGTATTATGTACTTGTTTGCATTAGACGTAAATAATGGTAATGAATTGTGGCGTTTAGATGTCGGGGACCATACCAACATGATGCAGGCCCTTGATGGCACTTTACACATAATAGGGAAAGATAACACCCTTGTAGTTGACCCTGAAGAAGCCCGTATAATAAAGACTTTGCCGGAAAAGAGCGGGGAACATTATTATAATAGATATAACTATAAAATGGCCGGGAACGGTATTAAGTATAATGGATGGACGATAGGCCCCGGGGGGTATAGGTACAGGGTTGAAACTACTTATGATTATGACTTGCACACAGCTTTTGCGACACTTAAAACATTTATTCCCAACAACCCGGATTTCCGTTTGTCAAGTATTGGTTTTCTAAGTAGCCAAGCTCAACCTAAAACCGTAAACTCACAAGGTTCTTTCCTGGTCAATGTCACTGATACCGGTTGGCTGGATTATGATTTGTATGGTGACGAAGCTATTTCAAAAATGCAAGCTGCCGAGGTTAATTTGGTGGCCATAACTCCAACAAACAATAACGCTCAATTTAATGACGCTATCAATAAAACGGGTTTTGGAGGAACTTGTATTAATACTGCGTCTAATATGGCTGGGCCTCTGTCAAACCTTGCAAATTATATTGCCGGGGTAACATCTTATGAGCTCAAACCGGATTATGTCTTGCTGGTTGATCAGGAGTTTTCCGTTAAAACTTATTATGAAGATGCTGAAAATGACCCTAAAATTAACCAGCAGTGGTATATTAGCCATGATGCACAACACCTAATGAGCTACACTTTATCAAACCAGGGAGCGCAGGTACCGGCCAGGTATTACAGTACGCCGCCAGTTTCTTTCGGTTCAGCGGGCACTTACACTGTCAAGTACAGGGCCAAAGATGAGCCGCCTAATATACCGTATCAAACCGATTCGCAGGCCGGTCGCAAGTGGTCAGATTGGGCAGATGCAAGCATTTATGTTCACCGACCGCCGGTAGCTTCTTTCACAGTTAGCACAACAGAACCTAATGTTGGGCAGACCATTTCATATACCGATAAATCTTATGATCCGGACTTGCGATATACCGACCCACAGGGTAAAAAAGGTATTCGTAATAAGGAATGGCAGTATCGAATAAACGGGGGTGTATGGGTAAGCAGCAGCCAACCGCCTGCTACTTTTGATGTTGCTGGCGCGACAATAGAAGTGCGGTTACGGGTGCAAGATGCCCTGGGAGCATGGTCTGATTGGGCATATCAAACTTTAGAGGTTAAGAACCGAGCACCTGAGGCTTATTTTATAACTGAGCCGGAATACGTTACGAAAAATAACCCGACTAAATTAGTTGATGCTTCCATAGATCCTGATGGTGATCGGATAGTAGCTTGGAATTGGTCATGGGAATGGCCGATGGGTAACGGTAAAATTACCGAGGTTAAATTTCGTGGTAATAGTGAGCGTTGGGATGACTATGGTTATTTATTAGGGTGGAATGGTTCTGAATGGGTAAATATCAGAGCTGCTCATGGAAGTTATAACTATACAATTAACACTGCAAGCTATAATGTAAATAAATTAAAATTAAGGCTTTATACAGATTATAGCTACATAGTTGAACCAACATATGTTGAAATTTATGAAGTCACAGTTGATGGTAGAAAATTTTACCCATCAAATTTATATCTTAGTACCACTGAAAATAATCAAGACATTGAAAGCGAAGAATGGGCTATACCACAAAAATTATCTAGTTCACAACAAAACCCGACGTATACCTGGAATGCTACCGGAAGTTACGATGTAACCTTGAAAGTTATGGATGAACACGGTCTTTGGAGCGCTCCTTATACACGGACAATACAGGTGAATGATCCTAATACCGCGCCGGTGGCGGTGATTACCGGGCCGGCCATGGTCTATACCGACGAGCAGTTCACCATGAGGGGTACATCTTCATATGACCCTGATCCGGGCGACTACGTTAAACGTGGTTTCTGGCGTTATAAAAAACCTGGCCAGGATTGGGCCGGTCCATGGACGCAGACAAAAGGGCAAAGCGGATTTCTAACTTTTCCCGTTACTCCGGATCTGGCCGGTGATTGGCGGTTTGAGCTTATAGTGGAGGATTCCCACGGGGCATTGTCAATGCCGGTTTACTATATGGTAAAAGTAATGCACCTACCGCTTAAAGGCAGTGGAGAGATAACACCGAACCCGGCGTTGAGCGGTTACAGGATTCATGTTAAGGTTGAAACCGAAGGGTTTGCTGAAGAGGTTAGAGTAAAGTTTCCAAAAGATAAGTTCTGGAACGGTGATGAGATTACTTTGACCCCGGACAGCCCGGTAAATAATAAATACAATACTTTCAGGGGAACTTATTTAACTGACGTAAAAACGCCTGACGGTGTTTACAACGTTACGGCTACGGTAAGGCGCTTCAGTTTAGCCCCTGACGCAGTTACGGTTCCTCTTACTGCTGCAATTCAGGGAGATATTTACGACCAAATTAAAGTAAGGATAAGATATAGCAGGTAATAATTTCTAGGCCTCCTCCGCGGGAAAACAATCTCCGGGGGAGGTTCTTTTTTTTAGCGAGTATTAGGAAAGGGGAGTGAATGATATCAAAACATTTGAGTCATTGTGTGTAACATCTGCCAAAAAAGCTTATCTCGCAACACATAATAGAAACGTTTGCAACTACAGTATTGCCATTGCCACAAGATTGAATTTGCCCGAAGAACTGCGCGAAGTGATCCGTTATGCAGCTTTCTATCATGATATCGGCAAAATCGGTATTCCGAACAGTATCTTATTCAAACCAGAGCAGTTGACTAATGAAGAATGGGAAATAATGAAATTACATCCGGTTACCGGTGCGGAGTTATTGTCAAACGAATGCAACCAGGTTGCAAACGTTGTGAGGCACCACCACGAGCGCTGGGACGGAAGAGGGTACCCAGACGGACTAATAGCTGAGGAAATTCCTCTGGCTGCACAAATAATAGCCGTTGCCGATGCTTTCGATGCCATGACAACCGACAGGCCGTACCGAAACGCAATGAATAAAAACGATGCAGTTGCCGAATTAGTTCATTATGCCGGAATACAGTTCAATCCCAAGGTTGTAGAAGCGTTTCTCGGTTTACTCATGAGGTGACTTTATTTAATTGCTTAAATTTCGCCTTAGAGGTTGGTGTCCTTTGGGCAGGTGTTGATAGATAAGCGATACCAAGTATGACAACTTACCTTGTACCATCCCTTCCCGATAATAAAGCGAACAATAGAAGATAACCATATTGTAATGGAAACATATAACACTCGCAGCATTTTTGGCCTAATTATTTCGCATATGGATTCGCCAGGTAATTTTTCTAACATACTCGGTTTAAAACGTTTGTTTCTTGGTTTATTTACTGCCAAAATAAGTTAACAAGGAGTGAAAGTTTTATATGACAATGCAAGAAGCGCGTATATGCCAGTTTCCGCAAAAGGAATATGTTTGGGCGGTGGATGTTGGTTACGGTTACACGAAGGCGGTTTCCAGCTTGGGTAAAAGGGTTTGCTTTCCTTCGGTGATTAGTTCGGCCAGGGACTTGCCGCTGGCTGAACTTGCAAATGAAAGCATCGGTCACACGGTTGTTATTCGCAAGGAAGGAGCACCGGCAGAACGGTTTTTCGTCGGTCAGTTGGCTCTTAAGGAAGGGCGTTCGGTGCAATTCACCCTGGATGACGTAAAACACAAACACCCCGTTCATGATGTGGTTTTGCTTACGGCCTTGGCGCTTTTGGAACCGGAGGCTGCCGGCAAGCTGGTTGTCGGTCTTCCGGTTGATTATTATCGCGAACAAGGGAAAAGCCTTTCTCAGCATCTTACTAATTTAACCGCAACGGTATCCGTGGACGGCGGCCCGGTAAAGCAAATTAGTTTTGATAATGTGTTGGTTTATCCTCAAGGTGCCGGGGCATTGCTGGTTGCCCCGGACATGCCCTCAAACGGAATAGTTGCCTTGGTGGATGTGGGCCATAAGACAACGGATTGTGTAGCACTGGAGTTGGGAAACGGAGGCAGCCGGCCGGTACAGTCTATGTGTATCAGCGTAGAAGCAGGTATTGTACATTTGCACCAGGCTGTGATTGAAGAATTTTTAAAACTTACCGGTATTCGCCTGCCGGCAGTTTATACCGAGCAAGTATTGCGCACCGGGCGAGTATGGTTCAAGGGACAGGAGCTTGATTTAAGCCATGTTTTGGCTGACGCGCGCAAAGTGATAGCCAGATCCATTGCGGACGGAGTGCTGGCTGCATGGGGCGACCGGGCAGATTTTGTGCGCCGGGTTTACCTGGCCGGCGGCGGTGCTTTGGAACTGCCGGGGCTTGCAGATATGTTTTCCGGGGCTTCAGTTATCCCCGATGCGCAATTCGCCAACGTGCTGGGGTTTTTAAAGTTTGGCGAAAGCTAATGTTTGTCGGTATTACTTTTTCGAAAAAATATATATGTTCTTGTATAAGGTTACTATTATCCTCAATAATCAAGAATCTTGACAATTACGCCATTTTCCCTTGTATTGTCTGTAAAGTTTACAGTAAATCCATTTTTTGTATAGAAATTAACCTGTAAATCTCTGTTATTAATATCTGCAGGTGATAGCCAACCGGTAATTTTTTTAACTTTATATCTCTTTATAATTTCTTCTAAAATTCTCAGCATAAAACTTGCTACACCTAAACGGCTATAACGGCTATGAATATCAATTATTTTACATTTGCTATTAGTTAAGTTAACTTTGCAATAAAGACTGGCTGCAGAATTGAAATCATTTTGGTTGCGGTAGGCGTTTATATCAATAACAAAAGAGCATAATCTACCTTCTAAATCGAATTGATGATCATCAATGTTAATAAATATAAAAAAATATAAATTATACATGGATAGGTATGGTATTGCGAAGGAAGTAGGTGAATTACTTAATGAGTAATTGAATAATCTATTAAAAAAATGCTCATGTAAAAATGAAAATTTTTTTTTCAATTCATCATAATGTGATTTAATAATTTCATTTCTTTGTTGTTTTATAGCGTCAATGAAATCTTCATTACTATAGGCATTTAGGAGGTTAAGAATGAACTTTTTAAAAGACATATATGGCTCCTTTAAAATAAATGGCGGCAAAATAACAAGCGTCAGCCAGCGCTTAAAGCAAAGGCTTATATCAGACATTATTAATTATAACGTATTAATAAGTATAGCGGGAGACAGTCTAACAAAAAAATGGGATGATGTAAACGATGCAGTTAAAATTATTGCGGAATATACTGGAAAAAATATTTATTACACAGATGGCTTAAATGTATCACTTTTTGATGATGAAATTATAACTCTGGAAAAATTTACAAATATATCAAGTTGCTTGTTCATGTTTGAACCTTTTATTCTTCTTGTGCTACCGACCACATGGTACCACGAAACAAATTTTGTTGAAAAAATTGCAAAACAAATTGAAAGTCTTTGTGTACAGTCACTAAATAGAAGATACGGTGTCGTGATAGTTTTTCCTTCCAATGTTATAGGGGGTGAAAAAGTAAAGTATAGACTTCAAAAATTTACACATACACATATAAAATTGGCAGAATGATTTTCAGTGTGTGAGAAATATTCTTGATTTTTCCCGTCATAAGTGGCCAGAGATCTGTCCTGGCAGGTTTGCCGATAATAGTGCCGGTCAAAGGCCGGTTGTTCATGAATGGGGGTATATTGAAAATGATTTCGTGTGACCGGCAAGAAGCAGGTATTATAAGGGTTGACGTATAGTTTCAAACAAAAACGTCACACCGGTATTATAAGCATTTTTTTTACGGTGTGACGTTTTTAAATCTTAAACCGGTTAAGCCCTACAGCCTGTTAATATTGCCCGGTCACACCAAACCAGTAAAAATGGTGTGACACGATCGGTATTATTTTTTCGAAAAAATATATATGTTATTGTTTGATCTTAGCTGAATTTCCGCCTTTTTATATTTTCGGTTAAGTTGGATCTGCCCCCAGACTAATACTGCGTTATTCTCCAGCTTATCCTTGGTATAAGTAAACCAACTAAAATCTTGAGCAAACACAAAAGCAGCAAAAGGTTTCAAAGTACCGTTTTCCCGGTCAAAATTTAAAAACATCACTTTTTCCGTTTTTACTACTTTTAAAATACGTCCATACACAATATAATGTAAACTTGTTTTTCCTTCATTAAAAGCAAGTTCGTTTGCCCGGGTTTGGTCAACTACTAAATCGGACAGTGGCAATTGCTTTCCATTATAATCAAGGAAAACCTTATTTAATTCTTCTTCCTTGTTGTCCATTATCAGTCTTGCGATGGCGGAGAGGGAAGAGATACTTCTAATTGGTTTTTTCTGCCTTCTGTTATATCTCAAAGAGTATTTGTAGGATTTTTTGGGGTGGCTATTAGGTATTTCATTAACTTCACCTTGCGGTACTTTAATCATGTCTGTTTTTAGGTTTAATTTTATAACAACCTTTTCTGCTTCAGGTATGTCGCTTAATCGGGTTGTGAATTGGTTTACCTTCTTCATAGTGTTAAGTATTTTAACGACTCTATTATGTGGACAAAAAGGCTTATGGTCCGATTCTCCATAACCAGTAGTTCTAAAGTATGGACTTCGGTCATCATTCTGTGGGTTGGCCCAAATTAAAGGAACCTTACATTCAGGACAATATATTTCCTTACCGTGTATTTGATGGTCATATTCTTTTGCATTAACTATCCGGCCATTAGGTAAAAGTGCATTTTGCATTTTACACACCCCCAACCCATCTTATTTAGGGAGGTTAGATATGCCTTGAAAATTAACCCAATAGTTTACAACAATAGTTCATTATATGGTTGTTGGTATTTAGGTAAAGGATCCGAACAAACATGGCTAATGATAGAGTTTTTGCAAAAACATATTCCTTCATATAGTCATGAAGATGTATACCGTTTTCTTACAGATTCAGACTTTAGAAAATCCATTGTGGAACTGGGTAAAATTAATGTTTCGGCTTCTCTGGATCCTTACAAGCTGTGGATGCGAAAATATGAGCGTCAAATCGGCAAGAAAAATTGGTATAAAGAAGCTGTAAGAATTGTTTCTAATTTAAAAAATTTGCCAGATCCTAAGCCATTGTTTCCATCCGAAAAAGAAATACAAATATATAATACCATAGTTAATAGTTACCAGTATATTATTCCTGTAGTTTTTCCACGAATTCCTGATGGTCAAGACGAAAAGCATGGCATTTTTTATAAACAAGAACTTCTCTTTTACTTTGAGACATATGGCTTTGAATTCATAGAATTTTATGTAATTGGGGGAGGGTTGGGGAATACCGTTCTATTTATCCAAATCAAGCTTAAACAATACCATACTTACGAAAAGGAAATAATAGAAGTTTATCTTCCTTTTATGGAATTGGTAGCTCTTTACCAAAAATTATTTCAGAAAGAATGCCCTTACCAGCATGGGAGTTTTGATTATTATGGCTTAGGTAGGGTAGCAGGTGAAAAAAATTCTTGATTTTTTCCGTCATAAGCGACCAGAGATCTGTCCTGGTAGGCTTGCCGATAATAACGCCGGTCAAAGGCTGGTTGTTCATGAATGGGGGTATATTGAAAATGATTTCGTGTGACCGGCAAGAAGCAGGTATTATAAGGGTTGACGTATAGTTTCAAACAAAAACGTCACACCGGTATTATAAGCATTTATTTTACGGTGTGACGTTTTTTAATCTTAAACCGGTTAAGCTCTACAACCTGTTAGTATTGCCCGGTCACACCAAACCGGTGAAAATGGTGTGATACGAAAGGTGGTTGAGAGTACTTGAAGTCAAGTGGGAGTAAGGCTAAAGGTGGTCGCATCAGGTCATTACACATAAAACTCCCTGCAGATCACCCCGTATTCTCTTTTCCGGAAGGAGAGCGCAGCCGGGTGGCCCGGGAGTGGCTGGAACAGGGTAGACAGGTGTTATCAGCCATGGAAGCGATTCAACGGGATATAGCGGATCTGAAAAGAGTTATAAATAACAGCGGGCCACTTGCGCACGTACGCCCGGAGAATAATGCTGTCGGCAAAAAGATGCAGAGTGAACGGAAGAACGACATCAATCCCGCGGTATTTCTGGACCTTTGAGGAGGTGAGCAAGTACGCCACAGCAAGATAACCAGCAGAAAACCCTGGTAATTCTTGACCCGACGCTCAAAAAAGGTTTTACTGCTATACCCAACATGGTGCTTTTTGCACCTGATTTGTCAATGCCGGCAAAGTGCCTATATTCCATACTGCTTGCCTTCGCCTGGCAGGAAGAAGAATGTTTTCCGGGCCAGGAAAGATTGGCCGAAGCGGCCGGATGCACGGACCGCACCATAAGAAAATACCTGGAAGAGTTAAAAAAATACGGTTTGATTTCTTGGGTTCAGCGAGGTTTAAACCAGACAAATATATACTACATACATGACCTTGCGCAGAATGAACGGCTGAAAGCCTTGAACCACAAGGACCGGAAAGAACGTTCCGATCCGGACCGGAAAGGATTTTCCGAACCGGACCGGAAAGAGCGTTCCGGTCAAGACCGGAAAAAGCTTTCCGACAAAGAATACTCAGTAAAAGAATACTCAGTTAATAATAATAGTTGTATTACCCTGACGGGTAATACAACGGGGCAAAGCCCCGCTGCGGCCAAACACCGTCAATTAACAATGCCTTCCAGCAAGGATCTGATTGCTGAATTGACACACGAATACCGTAATACCGGTGCGACCCCCAGAAATGGGGATTTTGCTTTTATCGGCGGGCTGTACCGGCGTTACGGTTATGCCAGCGTACTGGATGGTATAAGTGAACTTGACATGGCTATGGCCGTGGAAAAAATTGAAAAGCCGCTTTTGTACCTGAAGGCTATTTTGGAGGGCAATAGCCCCCGCAAGGCAAAGAACAGCAGCGAAAAGCATAAAGAGAGCAATCCCGACCGGGAGAGCAAAAAAGAGTTGATTAAGACCCTTTACATGTCCTGAAGTGAAAAGAAACGGAGTGAAAAAATTTATGTCTGAAACACTGGTAGGCGTGGATTTATGCAATACGGTGGCGGACATTAACAGCGAAATTGAGAGGTATTTCAACGTCAGGGCCGAAACTTACCCGGTATGCGGCATACCTCATGACTTTTTCAGTACGCCCGCCGGATTGGCCATGTTCCGCAATGCCGCCCCCTTTTCCTGTGCCGCCCGGGTATTGTGGAATATTGCAAAGGCCGGCTGTAAAATTATCTATGTTACGACTCGCCCCGGTGTGGCCGGTTCTGTAACCGGGCAATGGCTAAAGGCCAACAACTTTCCTTCCGGTCAAGTGGCTTTCGTGCCCCGGGAAAGCAAAGCTGATTTCATAACAGGTACAGGTATAAGCTGCTTTTTTGAAGATGACCCGTTGGTGGTGAACGCACTTATGCGAACCGAAATGAAATTTGTTTTTGTCAAGGAATGGCCATATAACACTGGCCTGGCAGGTCAAAAAGTGATAAGGTTTTGGGATTGGCGGGAGCTGATGGATTGGCCGTTCACTAAACGTGAGATTAAACAGCTATTCGGAGTGAGTGCGTACCCATGAGATACATTGATAAGGTACAGAAATGGCTGGTGGCCAAGTTTGGTGAGATTCAAAATTTTTACTTGCCGGGAGATGACATCAAATGAAAAGCCTGATTTTAGCCGAAAAACCTTCCGTTGCCCGTGATCTGGCCGAAGCGCTGGGCGAATTTCAAAAAAAAGACGGCTACCTGGAAAATAACCAATACGTGGTCACATGGGCCATCGGCCACCTGGTGGAACTGGCCGCCCCGGAAGATTATGATCCTCAACTGAAAAAATGGGCTTTTGAAACACTCCCGATAATGCCCGAAAAATTCAAGCTCAAAGCAAATTCCAGGACAAAAAAGCAATTCAAAATCGTCAGCGAACTGGTTAACCGGTCTGATATAGAACAACTGATCTGCGCTACGGATGCTGGTCGCGAAGGGGAGCTCATATTCCGCTACATCTATCGCCTGGCCGGCTGCAAGAAGCCGTTTAAGCGCCTGTGGCTGTCCGAAACGACCCCGGCTGCGGTAAAAAAAGGTTTTGCCTCCTTGCGTCCGGGTTGCGATTTCGACCGGCTGGCCTCCGCAGCCGAATCCCGCAGCCGGGCCGACTGGCTGATCGGCATCAATGCCACCCGCGCATTTTCAGTGCGGCACAAAGTATTGCTCTCAGTCGGCCGGGTACAGACACCCACACTGGCCCTGATTGTCAACCGCGAACATGAGATCAAAAACTTTGTGTCTACGCCCTATTGGGTACTATACGCCCAATTTACAAAAAACGACGGGCGGAATTATACGGGTAAATGGTTTCATGGCGAGCAAAACAGGTTTAACACACCCGAAGAGGCCCGGGTTGTGCAGGTCAAGGTGAACGGTCAGCCGGCTGCAGTCGTGGAAGTTGAGGAAAAAGACATATCTGAACAACCGCCGATGCTGTTCAACCTCAATGATTTGCAAAAAGAAGCCAACAAAAAATTCGGCCTTTCGGCGGCCAAAACCCTGGAGACGGCGCAGTCCCTGTATGAAACCAGAAAACTGATCACCTACCCCCGCACGGACAGCCGGCATATAACGCGGGAACTGGCCGAAACCATACCGGGCCGGCTGGCGATTCTGGCGACTCTTGATGAATACGGGCCGTTTGCAGCCGCGGCACAGGCTGCGGGTATTCCTGGTAAACGGTATGTAGACGATAGCAAGGTAAGCGATCATACAGCATTAATCCCGACGACCGTTAAACCGGATTTCGCCAAACTTACACCCAACGAGCGTAATATTTACGACCTGGTAGTACGCCGTTTTCTGGCCATCTTTTACCCGGCGGCCCGGTATAAACAAACCCGAGTGATTACGGAGGCAGCCCGAGAGACTTTTGTTACTGCCGGTAAGGTAGAGCTGGAAAAAGGCTGGAAGACAGTATATGCGCCGGCGGAAAACGGTGATAAGCATGCAGGCGAACCCGGGGCCCTCCCGGCGCTGGTCCCGGGTGAAGCATTATTGACCGAAAAAACGGAGATTCAGGAAAAGAAAACCCAACCGCCGAAACGGTATACCGAGGCAAGCTTACTGGCGGTGATGGAGGGAGCAAGCCGGTTATTGGATGACCGGGAGCTGAAAGAAGCTATGAAGGGGCATGGCCTGGGCACCCCGGCAACCAGGGCGGCTATCATAGAACGGCTGATTAAAGTGGGTTACATAGAACGCAACAAGAAGACGCTGGTACCCACGGAAAAAGGAACGGCGTTGATTGATCTGGTGCCGGACATAATAAAAAACCCCGAACTGACCGGCCGGTGGGAAAAAACACTGGCCGATATAGAGGCCGGCACAGCCGACCCGCAAGAATTCATGGCCGGAATCAAAAAGCTGGCCGGCGAAATTGTTGAGCTGGTTCGCAACCAGGCAGCCAACCAATTGCAAGCAAATCAAGATCCCCTGGGCAAATGCCCAATTTGCGGGAAAGAAGTCATCGAGGGCAATAAAGGTTACGGCTGCAGCGGTTACAAAGAAGGCTGCAAGTTCGTGATCTGGAAGGAGATCGCCGGGAAAAAGATCACCCCGGCACAAGCCAAAGCATTGCTGGCAAAAGGTAAAACCGGTATCATCAAAGGCTTTAAATCAAAGAAAGGCAACAAATTTGACGCAGTATTACAGCTGAAAGACGGCAAAGTGGAATTCTGGTTTGACAATGATAATACAAAACAAGCTATAGGAAAATGCCCTTTATGCGGTAAAGACATCACCGAGTCGGCCAAAGGGTACGGTTGTATCGGCTATAAAGAAGGCTGCAAATTCGTGATCTGGAAAGAGATTGCCGGGAAAAAGATCACCGCCAAACGAGCACAGGATTTATTGCAGAAAGGCAAAACCGGTACGATTAAAGGCTTTAAGTCCAAAACCGGTAAAAAGTTTGACGCTGTTTTGGTGCTGCAGGATGGGAAAGTTGGATTTGAATTCAATGGGGGGTAGTGATTTTGATAATGGAATTTATTATGCGGCTGAAGAAGACAACCAAGTGCAAAGCTTGCTTTAAAGAAAACATGGACCGTATTGGCAGGATATACCTGCCCATATCGCTTCTAAGCGAAGTAAATATCTCAGACAAGCTTATTGTCCAGTTGGCACCGGATAAAAAAGATTTCCCGCCTGGCGGATATACCGCCAGGTTTGTTTATGACAAAGAAACAGTTAAAAAAATCAGATTTGCCGAGGACATCGAGGAAAAAGGGGAGTTGGGGTTAATATACATCAACAAAAACATACTGGAGAATATGGGTTTACAGGACGAAGTAGCTGTCCGGATTGTGCCGCCCGGCAAGGACGGGAGCGCCGCAGCTACCAGGTGAGCAATGTGCATACGCAATAGTAAAGCCGGTTGCATGTAAACACTGTTAACTTGCGGCCGGCTTCACTATTCCCCTGATTTATTATTTACGGAAGGAGTGGTGCGCGTGGCAAAGGTACTAAAAAAGGACACGGCTCGACAGTGTGGGCGTAATGTCCGGTTGTATATGTACGCGGAACAGGAGCAGTGGTTGGAACGCGCAGCGTGCCTCAGCGGGTACTCCAAGAGCGAGATTGTACGGATGGCCCTGGATGAGTTCCGTAAAAAGGTCAGGTTGCCGGAGGCTGATGGAGGGGGTGATTGCCATGGCAGTTAGCGAGTGCTGTATAGCGGTAACGCATAAAATGCCGCTTTTGGGGGCACTAAATGGGGCATTCCTTGTCGGCTTGCCATGCGCGGAATTTCGGCCGCGATTTTTTAAGGCAGGATAAGGGAACTCCGTTCCTAACTCCACACATGCGCGGCAGTGCCGCGCAGACCCTGGGATAAGAAATTCCAATACCATATCCGTGGTTTTAATTTTGCATCCGTCAAATACTCCGTTTAAATTTGCCGATTACCTGATTTTATCTGGTTTTTAGGACTCCATAAAACTATACTTGCCCGAAAATGGAGGTGCCTTATGGTAAAAACTAACAGCAAGGAACTGCGTGTGATGATAGATGAGGAACTTGACAGTTTATTAAAAGCTCTGGCTGCTCGTCGCGGTGAAACGGTATCGGAGGTAGTTCGCCGTTTATTAAAGACATCCCTTGGCAATGAAGCTGCCGTAGACGGCGTAGATGTAGTGGCTGCAGCACTGACAAAAGTGATTCGTCGCGAGTTAAAACCGGTTGAAGACCGCATGGCAAAACTAACCGCCAAATCGGCTATAGCAGGGGCCACGGGATTGTACCTGAATTACTTTGTTATTCAGCAAGCATTGGGACCTAAATTAACAAAGAGCGCAAAGGAAGTATACGAAGCGGCCCGGGTGAAAGCGGTTGCCTACCTGAAAGAATCACCGCCGGTAGAGGCTGAATAATGCCTCCGTTTTTCATGAAAGCCAGGTTTTATTTGCCTGGTGGCGATAACAGCTATAAAAATATCGCACACATAGTATATATAGGCACCAGGCCGGGGGTTGACCGGGGTGATGCTGATATAGGCGACCGCTATTTTGAGAAGTTTAAAATTGACAGCCCGGCCGGCCACGTTAAATACGCGGCGGAGAGGCCACGGAGTCATGGATTGTTTGGGGCGGACGAAAAGCCGCTGGATATTAAACAAGTTATGGAAGAATTGAAACAGCACGATGGTATAGTTTGGCGGTTTGTGCTTTCGCTCAGGGAAGATACGGCCAAGCGGATGGGATATATCGACCGCAAGAGTTGGGAGGATGCTCTTCGCGCCAGTGTTTCCGAAGCGGCTGGGGCTATGGGCATACCGGAGAGCAATCTCCGGTGGGTGGCCGCCTATCATGCGGAGGCCGGGCACCCGCATGTCCATTTGGTTATTTGGGAAAAAGAAGCACAAAGACGAAGGGGGGTTCTGAGCGACGGGGAAAGGAAAGATGTTCGCAAGGCTTTTATCAAGTCATTCTATGCTGCCGAGCGGAGCCGGCTCGGGGTGGAAAAAACAGCCCTCAGGGATATGATTAGGGATGTTGCCAGGGGTGAAATGGACCGGGCGCATGACTTGGTGGTCCGGATTAAGTCAGCCCGGCAAGAGGTTCGGGCCATGGAAGGAGGCACGACGGGAGTTGCGCCGCGACTGTCCGACAGTGACCGGGAGGATCTGGCCAGGCGGGTGGAAAACCTGGCCAAAATTATGCCAGGAAAGGGCAGGGTGGCGCTGAAGTACATGCCGGAGGAAGTCAAGGCTGAGGCCAGGGAGATTGCTGACTGGTTGCTTGCAAAGCCGGGCTTTGCGGCATCCTCGGGAAGGTATAAAGAGATTGCCCGGGAAATGGCCGGGCATTATACTTCGCAGGATCAAAGGCTCAACCAGGCGGAGGAAAACGCCTACAATGATTTGCGGGACCGGGTGGCGCAGCTCGTATTAAAAACTGCGGCGCAGGTGCAGAAAAGAGGTCCGGATAAGGCGGGCAGAGATTATTCTTTTAGCCTGGCTGGGAATCTTTGGCGTAATGTCTGGCATGCTATTGAGAAAGCGCGTTCCCGGGAAGAAGCACGCGGTGAGATGGAAAAACGGGCGCAAGACGAGAAGCGCATGCGCCGGCGGGAAAAGGAAAAGGAGCAAGAAAGGTGAAGATAGTTTTATGTTTAGAGGATATTCTTTGGCTAGAAGATGCCCCCTCATCCGACATATTACTCTATTTTTCATCAAAGGGTTAATTATTAGGATTGTTGAATTTTATAGAAAATTACTTCTGAAAATCTACAGAACACTCAGGAGCAGGATGTTTCACTGCTTGGATTGCTGCTTTTCCTACCACTATGACAGTATGAATAGCCTCAATATTCGTTCCGTTGAGATGTATGAAGAAATGATAGCTGGGCAAGAAACCCTGCTCAAAGCCACATATCTGCGACCAGCAGTGCATAACGTCCGAGCAGTAGATTACTCTGGACAAGGCCGCTGGGCGGTATAAGCCACCGGTGTAGCCCGACGAGGCTGTGTGGGACTCTGTTATTTTGCAGAGCATCAACCTGTGATCCGGGAAGCTTCCGGCCTTGCGCCGAAAAAGATTTACTAATTAGGAGGTGCAAAGTGGCTGGTAAATTTCAATGGTCTAAATTTTCAAAGGTAGATTTGGATGATCCATTTTTTGACTCATTAAAAGAAGATTACGAAGAATTTCCGATTTGGTTTGCCAAAAAAAGTGCTAATAATGAAAGTGCATTAGTTTTTCATGATGAACAGGGCATCGGTTCTTTTTTGTATCTTAAGGAAGAAAACGAACCAATTGAGTTAACTCATGGCGTTCTGCCCGCGGTACCGCGATTAAAGATTGGAACTCTTCGCCTTGCCGAACGTTTTAGAGGGCAACGCCTTGGAGAAGGCGCTATAGGAGTTTCTTTATGGCGTTGGCAAGAAAAATATCTTGAAGAAATTTATGTAACGATTTTTGAAAAACATACTACTTTGATTAGCATGTTTGAACATTTCGGCTTTAATCACGTTGGAAAGAATCTACGAGGAGAATGTGTATACCTAAAGAGTCGGTCAAGCATAGATTACTCAAATGCGTACAAAGCATTTCCTTTTATTAGGCCTAATTTTAATAAAGCTGGTTTAATACCAATTTATGAAAATTTTCATGATCGATTATTCCCATATTCGGAACTCAAAGGACATAAATTTGAAATAGAAGAAGAAACTGCCGGCAATGGAATTACGAAAGTATATATCGCAACGCCATATGCGCCAATGCACTATACTGTAGGTGAACCCGTAGGGATTTATCGAATCTTTCAGGGGAGAGGACAAAAAACGTATAAATCTGTTATTACTTCATATTGCACGATAACTAGGATAGAGGATATAAAAGTTAGAGGAAAATGTCGTGTTAGTTTAGATGATTATATAAAAAATGCTGGAAATAAAACAGTATTTACTCCGGAGGAATTAACAAAAATATATCAAGATAATAAGAATGTCGTATTGCTAGAGATGGTCTATAATGGATATTTTGGAAAGGGTCACAATGTCACACACAAAGAATTAAACGATAATGGTTTCTTCCCCGTGCATCCATATAATATAGAATACAGTAAAGAGGAATTCATAAAAATTTTAGAAATGGGCGATGTCAATGTGCAAAATGTTATTATCGATTAAACCTCAGCATGTGGAAAATATACTGAATGGTAAAAAGAAATTTGAATTTAGGAAAGTACGTTGCAGGTCAGATGTAGATAAAATAATCATATATGCTACACACCCTATTATGAAAGTCGTAGGTGAAGTCGATATTCTTGAAATCATAGAAGATGATATTAATAAAGTTTGGGAAATAACTTCTGTTTATGCCGGTATTAGTAGGCAATTGTATGATGAATATTATCATGGGAAGTATCAAGCTGTAGCATATAGACTAGGTAAAGTAAAAAAATACAAAAGACCACTGCAATTATCAGATTTTGGAATTAAATTTGCTCCACAGTCTTTTGTTTATATATGAACCTTATCCAATTGAAACAGGCCACAGATTTACTGGACTACCTAAAAAGAGTAAGACAGGCCATATTCTTCAATTGACCTTTTGCGTTTCGCCAGTTCCAAAAGGTGCACAATTTAGGCTCTTTTAATTATGGAACCAATAAAGATGCTTTGTAAAATGGAAATATTGTAGCTCTCTCTCCAGGGATTATTGACCCTGGATTTTTTATTTTTATATCACATTTTGTTGGAGGTGGTTATTAGTTTGTTTGCAGGAAAAAGAATACCGGAGTTGTCCAGGGGTATGAAATTTCGACTGATGCTTTTTATTGCGTTGCTATTGATTAATGTATTCGCCTTACCCTTGCTGCTGCATTTTCCCTGGTACGTGAAGGAACAAGGTTTTCAAGCCGGGCTGGCCGGGTGGAAACAATTTGTGTACCAAAAACCCTTGGCCGGTCCGGCTGTGTTGTTAAAGGAAGAACAGACCCGCACGGTCTGGTATTACTTTCAGCCCATGGTTGCGGCCGCAGTTATCGGCATATTTACCCAATATGGTTTGATGCGGCGCAAAAGGACCAACAGAGACATCGGCGGGCCGGATGCGGCGGGCCAGGGGCAGTTCGGAACCGCCCGCTGGCAGACGGAAAAGGAGGTGAATAGCAACTTTTACCTATGGGATACCGGCCAAGAACTGCCCAGGGGCGGGGTGGTTCTGGGAGCAAAGCGGCAGGGAAAGAACTTTTACTCCTGGCTTGACACAGACGATACCCATACCCTTTTGATCGGCGCTACCCGTTCGGGTAAATCCCGCCGGCTGATCATGCCCAGTATCTGGACTATTGCCCGGGCGGGGGAGAGTATGATCATACCCGACCCCAAGAAAGAGCTTTTCAATACAACCGCCGGTTACCTGTGGGAACAGGGGTACAACGTAATACTTTTGGATTTCCAGGCCCCGGGCAGCGGCAACCGCTGGAACCTCCTGCACCCGGTCATTATGCGCCTGCAAAACGGCGACGAGACGGGGGCGGCGAAGGCGGCCAAGCAACTGGCGCACATGCTGACCTACCAGTTCCAGCGGCCGGAAGAGTATAAGGGAGACAAAATATGGCCGCAGTCACAAAAGAGTCTGACAGCGGCCCTGGCGTTGGCGGTGAGCATGGAGGCCCCGGCTCCGGCCCGGCACATGGGCAGTGTTTACCGTACCCTGACCAGCCTGGGCAAAAACGGCGGAAAGGGTTTGGATGAATACTTTGATAGTCTTGATGACGATCACCCGGCCAAGGTTGCCTACGGCGTGGCGGCCATGGCCGAGAGCAAGCTCCGCAACGGCATTTTTACCGGGGCGGCCGCCCAGCTGGAAATGTGGTCCGATCCCGGGGTCTGCTGGTTGACGGCGGAGCAGGACCATGACCTGGCCGCCCCCGGCAGGGAAAAAACGGCCGTATTTATAGTGGTGCCGGACGAAGACAGCAGCCTGCATATCCTGGCGGCGCTTTATATAGCGCAGACGTACACGGCGCTGACGGAACTTGTCCGGGCAAACGGCGAGCGGCTGGACAAAAGAGTCCACTTTTTGCTTGAAGAGTTCGGCAACCTGCCGCCGATACCGGACTTTGCCGAGAAAATTACTCTGGCCGGCGGCCGCGGAATGAAATTTCTGATAGCGATTCAGGGACTGGATCAGATCAAGAAGCGTTATAAAGACGATGCAACTACCATTTTCGGAAACTGCAATACGTGGGTGTACCTGTCCACGGCAGATTACGAAACGGCCAGGCTGCTGAGTAAGAAAACCGGTGAGTACACTCAGCAGACGGAAAACCTGAGCGCCCAAGTGAGGAAGGAAGATCATACCCGGGGCGTTTCGTACGGGCTGGCGGGTCGAGCGCTTTTGCTGCCGGACGAGGTGCTCAGGTGGCCGGTGGGCCGGTCCCTTATCACTCGGGGCCGGACAAATCCGGCCCGGCTGCCGCTGCCGGATTTATCCGAATGGCCGGCGGCGGATGATTTTGTACAGTTGGCAAATACTTTGGGGAAGGAGGCGATAGTTCAGCCTGAAGTCTGGGTACCCAAACCCGGGCCGGCGGAAGAGATCGGTGATGATTTTAGCATTGAAAAACCGGAACCCGTGGATATTTTAAGTGAGTTGTAATTAGTTGATTAAGGAGGACAAGAAAGCATGAGAAGAGTTGGTAAAAAGTTTTTAACTCTGAGTCCGGTAACAATTATAGCCTTCCTCTTATTTGTTTCCCCGGCTGCCGCAGCCGGGGAGCCTGAGTTTGTAACCGGCTTTAAAAATTTACTTAATGATGTTTCCAGCTGGATTTTGGGGCTGATTCCGGTCGCCGCCGGGGCCAAAATAGGTTACCACGCGTTAATGAAAAACCTCAGCCAGGAAGATGAGCCGCATAGCGTATCCGTACACAACAAGGGGATTAAAAACGCTCTGGTCGGCGGTGCGATAGGTGTCAGCGCAACTTTGATCGTTAAGGCGTTTTTATCGTATTTTTAAAGCCCAAAAGGGCCGGGGCGATTACCCGGCCCATTGAAGGGAGGTTAAAGAGTGGAGGTAATATACAACCTCATTACGGGAGCCATTGTCAATTTTTTTGCCGGCATAGCCGACTCAATGATCAATATGGCCATGCTGGAGGTTACGAATTTAATGAAAGTAGCTAGGGACGTGCTGGATAACCCCCTGGTCCGCAACGCCATCGGCATATCCCAGGCGGCTGCCGGCAGCCTGTTGGCTGTGGCGGTGACTGTGGAATGCCTGCGCTCGTATATCTTGTACCAGCACGGGGAACCGGGCGCGGACACCGGCAGGCTATTGACCAGGGCGGCTTTGGGAGCCGCGGCCATTGCCGGGATGCCCTGGCTGGCGGAGTTTGTTTATCAGCTGGGCAACAGCCTGGCCGGGGCAATAGGGGTTATTTCATCGTATGAGATTGAACAAGGATTTGAGGGCGTAAGTCTGGGTTCGGCCCTGGATATGCCGGTGACCCTGGTTATCATGGTTTTGATAGTTTTGGTTCTGTGGTTTCTTATTCTGGTCCAGGCCGCCATTCGCGGGGTGGAACTGGGCGCGCTGGCGGTCGTGGGGCCGGTAATGGCCATCGGGTTGCTCAAGAACGACGAGGGCGTGTTTGCCACCTGGTGGCGGGAACTGGTTGTCTTAAGCATGACCCAGGCCCTTCAAGTGTTGCTTATCAAGGGCTTTCTGGCCCAGGGAGTAAACATGGCCAGCGATTTTGGACCATACTTTGCCATCGCCTGGCTGTGGGTGACTTTCAAAGCGCCGAGTTTTTTGCGGCAGTTCGCCCATCATACCGGCATCGGCAGCGCGACCGGGGGTGCGATCAAAATGGTTCTGGTGCGGAAAATGCTGACGAAGGGGGCTTGATATGGGTTCGGCGAACGATACAAATACCGATATGTATTTGATACCGCGCAACGTGGTGACAAGATATGAAATTTTCCCGGGCTTTGGCTGGTTTGAGCTGGGCGCGGTGCTGGCCGGCGCTGCTATAGGGGCGGCGCTGTTCGGTATTGTTAGTTTATTTACCGCGGCAGGCGTGCGTTTTGTGACGCTGGTCATCCCGCCGGCTTTCGTTTTTGCCGTAACCAGGCCCGGGCCGGACGGGCTGAGCTTTTATGATTTGATTTGCAGGAAACGCCGCTGGGCCGGTTCCCGGCGGCGGTACTTATACAGGAGGGGTGGCTGATGATTATTAAAAAAATCAGGGGCAATAAAAAGACGGCCCGCGGGAAAGATGCGACGGCGGAAGCCAAACAGGATTCCAAGGCTTCAGTGCAGCAATGGCTGCCTTTTAAAGATGTCGCTGATGGGGTTGTTTACCGGCGGGACGGCGGTTTGGTTTCCGTGTTGCGGGTGCGGCCCTATAATTTTGCCCTCAAGTCCAAAAACGAAAAAAAGCGCGTAATAAGCGCCGTGCATGAGGCGTTCAACGGGCAGAGGGAACCGGTGCAAATACTTTGCTTGGGCCGCCCGGTGGATCTGGACGCATACTTGCGTCATCTTGAGAACCTTTCCCGGGATTTGACCGGCAAACCGGGCAGGAGGCGGCTGCTGCAGAACTACTTGCGGTACGTCTCCGGCATGGTTGCCGGCGGCGAGGCTCTGGAGCGCCGGTACTATATTCTTTTGCCCCACAAGAAGGGAAGTCAGGCCCGCGAGGAAGCGATCCAGCGGGCTTTTGAATTAAAAGAGATGTTGGAGGGCGCGGGCCTTGATGTGGATGTCTGCAATGACCAGGAAATCATCGACCTGTTGTTCTGTTTCACTCAGCCGGTGCAGGCGGCCTTTGAGCGACCGCCGGCCCTCATCCCGCATATTTCAACTCAAGTAGACTCGTAGGAGGTGTCAAAATGGCCAAAAAAGATAATACATCAGTGAAGGCGTCGGGACTATTGGACAGCCTGGCTCCACAGGCGCTGGAGTTTAACGCGCGCGATATTGTTTTTGGTGACCAGCTGGGGCGGGTTATTGTAATCACCGGTTATCCGCCACGGGTTAATTCCGCCTGGCTGTCCCGTGTATCCGGCATGCCCGGGGTGGTCTGTTCCATACACGTAACACCAACTGATCCAACTGAATTAACCATAAGCATCAACAAGTCCATTGGCGAATTGACCGCAAGGCTGGAACAGGGCGGCAACGCGCTTGTCATGCAGCGCGCCGAGCAGGGGTTGAAAGATGCCCGGGAGCTCTTAAGGAAAATCGACCAGGAGCAGCAGCAGGTATTTAATTTAACCACGGTTTTGCTTGTGCTGGCTCCCGACCGGAAGACGCTGGACAGGAGATCGCGGGCTGTGGAAGCGGCGCTGGCGGCGGCGGGCATGCGGGGCCGGGCGGCCGTCTTCAGGCAGGAGGACGGCCTTAAAGCGGTTGGGCCGTGGGCGATATTGCCCACTGGAATATCGGATGCCGGGAAGAGGAATATGCCTTCAGAGACGGTGGCGGCTTCGTTTCCTTTTACGTCCGGCGGCATTAATGACGGCAGCGGCAATGTCCTTGGCCGGGACCGGGACGGCGGGCTGATACTGGTGGATATATGGAAAAGAGGGGGCGATAGGACTAATTCCAACTGGACGGTATTGGCGAAGCCCGGGGCGGGGAAAACCTTCGCGGTAAAAATAATACTGCTCAGGGAACTGGCCCAGGGGGCGCGGGTGATTATTATCGATCCCGAGCGAGAGTACAGACAGATGTGTAAGCAGCTGGGCGGGGCCTGGATCAATTGCGCCGGCGGCCAGGGACGTATTAACCCTCTGCAGGTGCGGGCCGTGCCGGTGGGCGATGAAGAAGATGAAGAAGAGGTTGAAAAATCGGAAGCTGTGCAAGGTCCTCTGGCGCTGCATTTGAAAACGCTTCGCACATTTTTTTCGCTATACCTGCGGGACCTTTCGGATGTGGAAAAAGCGTCGCTGGAAGATGCCCTGGTGGATATTTACCAAGAGGCCGGTATCAGTTGGGATACTGATCCGGCTTCCGTTTCCGAAGACAGGTGGCCCACGACCAGGGAATTGTATGATTATATCGCGGCCAAAGCCGAAACCAGTCCCGGCAACTGGGAGCGGCTCGCCGTGTTGTTGCGCCGGGCGGCAAAAGGCGCTGACTCTTCCCTGTGGGCCGGTCCCACTACGGCCAAAGCGGATTCGGATCTGATTGTCCTGGATGTGCACGAGTTGCAGAACGCCGATGAAGCAGTGCGGCGGGCGCAGTATTTTAATGTGCTTTCCTACGCCTGGCACCAGATAGAGCGGGACCGGCAGGAAAAAACAATCCTGGTGGTGGATGAAGCGTGGCTGCTGGTGGACCCCCAGACGCCCCAGGCCCTGGCTTTTTTGCGGAATACTTCAAAGCGCATCCGCAAGTACATGGGCGGTCTGATCGTTATCAGCCAGAATGTCGTGGATTTTTTGGACCCGGCCGTGGCCATGCACGGGCAGGCGTTACTGGACAACCCTTGCTATAAGCTATTGCTTGCCCAGGGTGAGAAGGACCTTGAAGTATTGTCCCGGTTGATGAACTTGTCCGAAGCGGAGCAAGAGTTGCTCTTCAGCGCCAGGCGCGGCGAGGGGCTTTTGGTTGCCGGCGCGCAGCGCATCCGGGCCAGAATTGAAGCCGCCCCCTATGAACTGCCCCTGCTGACGGGTGGTGGCGAATAATGGCCCCGCCGGCGGCAGGTTATATTGCAAAAGCCCTGGCCAGGGCTTTTATTTCGGGAGTTGTGCCGGAGCCGGAACAGGTCGTTAAATTTATCTTGCTGGCAATGCTGCTGCCCCTGACGCTTCTTGCCCTGATTTTTGCCGGCCCGATTGTGGTCTATGAGCATGTGCCCGTAGCTCCGCCCGCACGGGCAAAACTGTATGTTGATGCGGCAAAATCTGTAACAGCAAGCACGAAATCGCCTTGCGACGACGGGGTGGACTTGATTGACTGGCAGCAGATGATTGCCATAGACGCTGTGCGTCTCAAACAAAATTTTAAAAAAGTCAATAAAAGCAGAGCTGAATCTTTGGCTGAAAGCTTTATTGAGCAGGATGGCACGTGAACCCACTGTGTGGGTAGTGGGGAGAATAGAACCTGAACCACTTACCCGGTTTTCAGGCTGAAAACCTTGGCGGAAGTTTGTGATGACTTGGATGTGGACCTGGAAGAAGTCCGGAAATATTTGATTACCGACCTGAGCTTTATTTTAAACGCCGGCGCGGGCGTGCCTCCCGGATGGAGGCCGGATGAGTCCGGACCCTGGCTATGGCCCGTGCCGGGCGTATTTAACGTTACTTCGGGGTTCGGCGAAAGGATCGACCCTGTAAATGGCGGCTATGGTTTTCACGAAGGGATTGATGTGGCCGCCCCGACCGGCACACCGGTGCTAGCCGCCGGAACCGGGGTGGTAAAGGTGGCCGGATGGATGGGCAATGCGGGCAAAGCGGTGGTTATAAGCCACGGAGTTGCGGAAACAAGGTATTTCCACCTGTCCCGGATTGCCGTTGCGCCCGGTCAGCGGGTGAGCGCGGGCGATGTTGTCGGTTATGTCGGCAGCACGGGCAAGAGCACCGGCCCGCACCTGCACTTTGAAATCCGTGTGGCTGGTCGTCCGCGAAATCCCATTAAATATTACGGGGGTGTTGATTAATGAGTCGCAAGTATTTGGCTTTAACCGCGGCGGCAATTTTAATTGCCGCTGTGGCTTTTTTCGTGGGAAAGGGATTTCGGGAACCGGAACCCGGGACTTTACCAACTGAAAGTGGTATTGACTTGAACGACGTTCAAGAACCGGAGTTGAGCGATAACTATTTTAACTGGAAGACCACCACGCGCGTGTATGTTTTTCGTTTTCTTGATTCCCGGCCGAACGAGCAGATCATGGAAAAGATCAAACGCGACAAACAAGATAAAACTACCAGAGATCTGGGCACCGTTTATATCGGCGCGCCTGTCAAAGAGGAAGATTTTCAAGTAATCAAGACCGGTTGTTACGGCCTTTCGAAAACCATGTCCACGGAAGAGGAAAAGATTTATCACTTGAAACCCGGGGGAATTACTTTTGCGGTGTCAAACCGGGGCAGGCCGATAGACGGGATTGAAGTGGCGGTGCGGGGCAGTCGGTTGAATTACCACGAGGCTTTTGAAAGTTACTCGCATGTTGATTTCGATTTGACCGGCTATATAAAGACACAGATATCGCCTTCACCGAAAGGTCCTTGGACAGAGGTTGATTATTATCGCTACGGGCGGCTGGCCATCAGACCTTTGCCCGAGGAATTGCGGGGGCACGAGACGCTGTATGTGCGCTTTACGGAGAAAAAGCCCTTGCCTGAAGATGTTACCATTGATGAGCTTGCTTTTTCCGTTGCGGATGCTTGATTGATAACTGGTTGAATACATGTCAAAGGTTGGTGATTTTAATGTACGCCGTAGTTGCCGCCCCACAGCGGGCGGAGCAGGTGCTGGCCGTCGTGCGGGAGCTGGGCGATTTGGTATTTTGCCAGGCTGAAAAAATGGACAGCGGCGGTATTAAGAGCATGTTTCAGTCGCTGGCCCGGGTTGTGGCTGATACTTTGGTTCTGGACGTGGATGTCGGGCCGGGTGATGACCTGGTGAGCGCTGTAAAGGGGTATCGCATTGCCAGGCCCGGCACGCGGATCGTGCTACTTGTTTCGGACAGGGAACCGGGTGACGATACGGTAGCCCAGCTAGTCGGCCTGGGTATCTATGACATTGCGGCGGGCAAAGATGATTCGGACTGGGCGCAACTAATCGGCCGGATCCTGCAGACGCCGCCGGCTACCTTTGCGCAGGCGGCCAGGTGGCATGTATCCCATGACCGGGAACAAAACGGAACGAGTGACCGGGTGGTCATCGAACGCCATCCGATCGGCGCGGTGACCATATCCGTCGCGGGCGCGGCTTCGGGGATTGGCTGCACGCATACGGCTCTGGCCATAGCCTCGCACATAGCCAGGAGTAAATATGCCGCGGCATTGCTGGAATTCAGCAGTAGAAGAAGTCTTGTGTATTTGGTCAGGGCTTTAAATATGCGTGAGGGGGAAATACCAGGATCATACAGGGTGGGAAACCTGCATATTTTTCCGATTGGCCCCGATGTGGACGATACGGAATTGGACCAGGCATTTTACAAGAAACTGCAGCAAATACGCGGCAAGTATAAGTATATTGTCGTGGATCTCGGCGAGCTCAGCAAGTCTAAAATAGCGGATTTTTCCAGGTCAAGCCTGGCCGTGGTTGTCGCCTCCGCTGCGCCCTGGCGGTGGAATGATTTATTGTCCGTTCTTTCGCTGTGCGGGGAGCAGGGTAATGTTGGTTTGGTCTTTGCCGCGCCCTCGGAGAAGAGTTTTAAAAAACTGGCAAGTGAAACCGGCTTAAAGGCTGGTTATTTACCATACATCCCCGATCCGCTCAGGCCGAATGAAGCGGGTGAGGCGCTGCAAGCGCTGCTTTCGGAGGTGCTGCCGGACAAAGTGGTGGAACAAAAACGGTTGTTTTTAAGGTTCTTTAAAAAATGATATATAGTGACAGTTTTTCTAAATTAGAATAATGGGAGGTTTTATTATGCAGGTTTCCAAAACTTTTACGCGGCCTGAAGGTTTCAAAACTACTGCCGAAGCTAGTGGGCTTGATGTTTTGTATACAGCCTGGGAGCGTAATCTGCTTATTGAAGCTAAAGTGGACAGAGTTACGAAGGCTAACGGTGAAGATTGCTGGGTGCTGGAACTGGACGGTGTCAGAGGACTGGTTCCTTTTTCGGAGTCGGGGCTGGAATACCCCGGGCAGATGGACCAGTTCACCGGTACGCAAATTTTTGTCAAAGTAAGGGGAATTGATGAAGAGTCGGGCGTGGCGGCATTGTCACGTAAAGATGCGCTGGCTGAGATGCGCAAGTCGGTCATGGAAAGGCTCGGGCCGGGGCAGGTTGTGGATGCGGTCGTGCGGGGAGTGGGGCGTAATACCGTTTACCTGGACGTGGGCGGCGGTGTGATAGGTGAAATGCCCCGCAGAATGGCCACGTTTTCCCAAAAGCTCCAATCGCTGCGCAAAGTTTTTAGTCTTGGGCAACAGCTGAAGGTTAAGGTGATGGAAGTTGACCCGGAGCAGGATAAAATTGTGGTGTCCCGTACGGAGTTGCTGCCGGATCCCTGGGATAGTGTTGATCTTAAGCGCCGGGACAGGATCTCCGGTACGGTGGTGAGAGTTTACGGTGACAAGGCTTTCGTGGAGTTCAAGGATGGTGTGGTCGCCCTGGCCAACTTTTCGCTTTTGGACAGGATCAGCCCCGGGGACCGGGTGCGCGGCGTTGTAACCAGGTTTGACCGGGAAAAGAGGTTGCTGCGATTGAAACTGACGGACCGGCTGGCTTAGGGTGGTGGTTTAGTGCGGGACAGTCCGTTCGCTTATTTTGATGATGTTGCCCCGGGACCTTTAAAGCAGGCCCGGGGACAAATATTAAATTTAAGCCCCCGGGCGCTGGCGGCGCTGGAATTGCTGCGCGCGTCCGGGGCGGCGCTGACTACTACAATGTTGGCTCGGTATCTGGGGTGTAAGAAGCCGGCGCTGCAAAGGAATATGTATGCTTTGCAGCGGGCCGGCCTCGCTTACCGGCTTGATTGTTTGAAAGAGGGGCACTATGTGCGGGTTTGGCTTGCCTCTACCGTATCCGTGCCCGGTCCGGTAGAGGCAGCACGACTGGCGGCCCTGGGGCTGTTGTTTTTGCGATTGCGCCGTGAATACGCGGGGATGATCTGGGAAATGTTGCCCCGGCGGGTAGTGAGGATGACAATTAACAACACGCACCTGGTGGACCCGGTACGGCGTGGAGAAAAACCCGGTGAAAAAGCCGATCTTTTGCTGTTTCCCACGCTGGACGAGGCGCGGCGGTATACTCCGGGAGGGAAATTATATACTGCAGATACTATGCTTTTAAGCGATGATTCCCAGATAATATTTAAACAGGGGATGACATGAAGTGCAGGATATATTGACAAGAGCTCTCGCTGAGGGTGGGCGGCTCATGTATGGCGCTCACCCTTCAGTTTTTTTTCACGCACGGCGGGTGGCCTTTATGGCCAGGGAAATTGCAGCCAGGGTTTGCCCGGATGTCCGGCCCGCCCATGTGGTAACGGGAGCTTTTCTTCATGATATCGGTAAAATCACCTGGCCGGCGGAACTGTATGAAAAGGTAAGTCTGACGGCGGGAGACTGGGAGATTAAAGACGGCTGAATAAGCTTTTTTCGTATTATCGGTAAGTGAGAACCGAAGCGAGCGGAGACTCTTGTAACACCCATACAGAGCGAAGCATTGCTATGAGGAAAAAATTACACAATTGAATTGACGGTGGACTGACTATTATGATAGACTAGCTTTGAATAGGTTTAGCAATATATGGAGTGTTTAGTAAGCTATGACCAAGATTCGTGTACTAAAAAGGAAGGGTGGTGTATTGTTTGACGGCCAAATCCGATTTTGTACCTCTGAGCAAAGCTGTTGAAATACTTGGCGTTTCACAAAGTACCATTTACAGGTATGAGAAAGCAGGATTAATAAAAGCATATCGTACCGCAGGCGGACATCGCCGGTTCTCAGTTGACGAACTATCTCTTTTTTTGGAGAAAATGAAGAACGGCGATTTTTCTAATTGTAATACTGAAAAATAAAAATGGAAGGAGGCGAATATTATGAGTGAAGAGTTACTACAAACAATTCCCCAACAAATTGGTAAGTATACATATTTTAGACTTGGTAGTACAACACTTGAGCAACTAAAGAACAACGGTATAATACCAATGCGGAATTACAATAAATTAAGGCGTAAAAAACCAGACGGGCTAGTTACATATCATGGTAAGGTAAAAGCGGTAGTAGAATATAAACAACCTAAAGAATTAAGCTCTGATTCAGATTTAGAAAAAGCGATTGACCAATCAATACCTATAGCAAATGCACTCTGTAAAATACTCATTGTTACAGATGGCTCAAAATCTTTCTGGATTAATGCCCTAAATGGGGAGTACATCAAAGATTCTAATGGCAATGACCTGAGAACCGTTTTCCATCCATTTGCAGTCAAAAAAATTGCGGAGCTTGAGTATTTGATTGATGAAGTTGACGCGTCAATTACAAAAACGTCATCTATCATTAGAAGTGCGAAGCTTATTGACCCAACTCCCCTAGCTACACGTCTTTGGCAAACAATTTGGGTTGCAACAGGAAAATCGCCAGTAAAATGCCTCTATAACGTTGTAGAGTTGTTTATCTTTAAATTCTTGAGCGATTTACATATATTACCTGAAGATGTAGCCTTTAATTATATCTATAAGAAAGCACTTGCTGACCCAGAAGATGCATTAGAGTTCTATGCAAGGAATACCAGAACTCGAATTTATAAGCTATTCCCTCATGGGGAAGATGGAACAACTATAATTAACGGTACAATTTTCGTAAATGAAGCCGGAGAACCAAATATCTCGCAATCGATACTATTTCAACGTTGTTTAGAGCATCTTCAGAAATATAGTGAAGAATTTGGTAGTCTTACCAAGATTGATAAGCAATTCAAAACAAAGTTATATGAAAGCTTTTTAAAACAGGAAGTAGAAGCATTAGGTCAATATTTTACACCAAGAAAGATTATCCAAGCGATTATACGAATGGCACGCATTGATGAACCGGATTTTCAATTTCAAGGGAAGCGATTTTGTGACCCTTTCTGTGGTGTAGGTGGATTTCCACTGGAAATATTGAATATAAACGAGGCAATGAGAAATTCTTACATTCCGAATGACCAACAGAAAATAAAATTACCCTTCATTATCCATGGATTTGATAAGGGTTTCGAGCGTGATGACGAGAGAACTATAATTTTGGCTAAAGCAAATATGTTGATTTATTTGGCTGAGCTACTTTTTACGAATCCTCAATGCACAGTTGAGTTTGCACGCGTTTTTAATGAGACTTTTACTCTCTTTAAAGATAATTTAGGTACATTTGGGCACATAATCAAAAGAGAAGAAGATAAGTATGACTACATCTTAAGTAATCCGCCATATGTTACCAGTGGGTCAAGCATTATAAAAGAAGAGCTTCGCAGAACACCTCGAACCACAAATGAATATCCAATTAATGCCCTTGGGCTTGAGGGTATCTCTATTGAATGGATAGTAAAGTCCCTAAAAAAAGGCGGTAAAGCTTTTGTAATCATCCCTGATGGAGTGCTTGCAAGGGTTAATGGGAAAAAACTTCGGGATTATATTCTCCGTGAATGCTACTTGGATGCGATAGTTTCATTACCAGACAGGACTTTTTTTGCTAACTTTAAGCATACCTACATACTTGCTATTACCAAAAAGAATAGCCCAAATGATACGCAGAAAGACCCAGTTTTTACCTATTTGGTTTCGGATATTGGTGAACGGTTGACAAGTGTTAAGAGAGAAGAAATAGATGAAGATGACCTGCCTGAAATGACAAAGCTGTTTAAAATTTACTCAGGAGCAAAAAGTAGCTGTAAGAGTATTCTTGAAAAGGAGTCGTTGCGTTGTAAAATCCTGGACATTACTATGTTCAAGGAGTCCTCTCATTGGGTAATAGACAGGTGGTGGTCACGTGAAGAACGAATTGCGTTAGGAATTGAAGATGAGTTAAGTGATGTAAGTAAGGAGGATGTTGATACCCTTCTTGCTGAGATTAATGCCGCAATAGAAGAATACGAAAAATTTAAACTTGAGAAATCTATTCCTGCCGTCCAAACAAAAGAGGTTGTTTTGGGCGATAAAAACCTATTTAATCTCTTTATAGGAAAGCGTGTTCTTAAGAAGGATGCACAAGAAGGTGATATTCCAGTATATAGTGCTAACGTCTTTGAACCGCTAGGTCACTTAAAGCAGGGAAATATAAATGATTTTAGTTATGATGCAATTCTTTGGGGGATTGATGGTAACTTTGAATTACGTTATATGCCGGCTGGAGAGGTTTTTGCGACTACAGACCATTGCGGTACAATTCAGATATTGGATAAAAATATTGTACCTGAATATTTATTATATGCAATTATAAAAAGCAAGGAAGAAGAAAGCTTTAATCGGTCATTCAGAGCTTCATTGACAAATATGGGTAGATTCACTGTAAAAATCCCGGTTAATGATGATGGAAGTTTTGACGTAGATACTCAAAAAGAAATTGCTTCGAAATTTCTAGCTGATAGCGAAAGACGGGAAGAAATTAATCGAATCAAGGCGCAGCTTGACACCGCTTTGACACACTACTTGGCTAAACCATATGAATATTGAATAAGTTTTAAGAGTCTATTGGAGGTGAATGTCGTCATGACTAAAAACAAAGAGTGGTCGTTCACCTGTCATCCGTCAGCGTAGGGAGAAAACAGCCTCAGTCAAGCGGCAGCACAAAGCTGGCGACACAGTATACTGGGCCAGGCGGGCTGCAGCGTACGAGCGAGCACAGGAACGCATTCGCAAGTTCGAGAGTAAGTAACGTAGAGCGGTTTGCGGGAAGACCGCACGAGCCGTTCATTGAGGGGCTGGCCTTGTAAGAGGTCGGCCTACTCTATCAATGGATCCTGTCCTCTCCAGTGCTCAAAGAACAGATTCGTCGTGATAATCTTTGATTTTCGGTCGGCTCGAAGCGAAAGATCATAAAAGTAAATGATTTTTTATTGAAATGTTTCGGGTAATATGATAATCTAATTAATAAGAACTGTTCACTTTGACTTCGGCTTGCGGGCCGGAAGTATGTCTTTATTTACCATTTCAGCTTGCGGGCTGAAATATGTCTGTTGAATGACCCTGGCTTGCGGGCCGGTGGTATGTTCTGTTAAAAGCATGAGCCTTTAATTAGGTGTATGTTTAATTTGATAAAAGTATTGAGTTTAAAGACAAGTGTTTATGTGCGCTTGTCTTTTTATTTTTTAAAAAAAGAACGGGAGGTTATGAAAAATGAGTGCTATGCAAAAAAATGTTATGGAGAGTTTTATTGATAAGGTGGGCTTGCAGGTCAGGACTAACCGGATGATGCACGGTGACCGGGAACGGCCGGAAATTGAATGGGCTGCCATTGCGGCCACCCACATGGGCCATCTTATGGAGGCTGTGTTGAAGGGCGACAGGTGTTTTATTGAAAAAGAATTGCTGCATACTGTGGCGCCGTTGCTGGAACTTTACAGAGTTACTATGGAAAATGAGAAATGTTGTAGAGAGTGAATGGTTTTGCGGTGGATGTCGCATTTATTTTGAGGCTTGTTTCTGTTCAAGCTGAGAGAGTGAAAAATCGCAAGTGAGTAAAAATGTCCGGCGAATGTTTCTTGCGGGCTTTTTATTTTAAAATCAGGGAGGTTATGGAGAATGTTGAATAAGGTTATTTTAATCGGTCGTTTGGTTAGGGACCCGGAGCTGAAGCATACGGATTCCGGTAATGCGGTGGCCAGGTTTACCCTGGCGGTGGATAGGAGTTTTGCCAATAAGCAGGGTAAAAGGGAAGCAGACTTTATTGATATTGTTGTTTGGCGCGAACAAGCCGAGAATTGCTGTAAATACCTTGGCAAAGGGCGGCTGGTCAGCGTGGAAGGAAGGTTGCAAATTCGTTCCTATGACGATTCGCAGGGGGTTCGTAGAAAGGCGGCTGAGATTGTTGCTCGAAGGGTGATCTTTTTGCCGGACGGTAAAAAGAATAATCACCCGGGCGGGGTGGAACCACCGCCGATGCCGGATGACGAGTTCGGCACGGAAATTTCCTTTAATGAAGAAGAGATTCCTTTTTAAACTTGCCGGAGCCTTCTGTATTTAATAAAATGGAGGTGAAGGCAGGTGATGGTAGTGGAAGAGGTTAGGAGGGAAATTGCCGCAACTGGCGAGGTTCCACCGGAATTACCCCCGCACTGGTTTCTTTACCTGGTGGAAAGAATGGACCGGATGGAGAACAACCTGCGGGCTGAGTTTCGGGATGAACTTGGTAGTGTTAAACAAGAAATTGGTAGGTTGGACGGTAAAATTGATGGTGTTCACCGCTGGTCAATTGGTCTAATGGTGACTATGTTGCTCGGGTTCGGTGGTTTAATCGCAACCTTGGCTGCAAATATGAACCAGTGACAGTTATAAAGCAGGTGATGGCGGTGGATGATGCGAAAAAGGAAATTGCTACTGCCGGCGAACATTCGGCGGAATTGCAGCCGGGCTGGTTCTTTTACCTGTTGAACCGGCTGGACCGGGTGGAAAACAACCTACGTAACGAGTTTAAAAAGGAAATTGGTGAAGCGAGAAATGAGTTTACGCAGGATATCGCCGATGTGCGTAGCGATGTGTGAAGTTTAATAGTACAGCAGTTTGCCGTTATATCCGGCTTGGTATTAACCTTTGCCGGAGTATTTTATGGCCTGTTGACCAGGTAAAAAGCGGTTTAAACCGGTGAGTTTTAAGGACGGGATATAGGAAATATAATTAACCCGTCCTTTGTAAAATTTTATCAAAAAGCCAATTGTTGGCTTGGAGTTATAAGGAGAACGATTTCGGGGTTGATAACCCCGGGCGTTCTCCTTTTGTGTTTTTTTGGCCATTAAAATCAGCGACTTTAAAGGAGGGGGCGGGAGTGCAAAATAGGCACAAGTACCCTTATGAAAAATTTATCAAAGCCAAACCGTCGCATCCCTGCCCCATTTGCGGCAAGGATGACTGGTGTGGTTTTAACAGCTATTTAGCAAGCTGTATGAGAGTTAAAGAAGGTTCGTTTAAAACGGTAATTCAGAATAACGGGAAGGAAGCGTATTTGCATTGGCTGAAACCGGGTACGGTTGAAATGCCGGCAATCATAAATAAAAAAATACCGGCTGTGCAAACCGCACCGGTGGAAGTGCGGGACCGGGTGTATCGGGAATTTTTAAAGCTTTTATCTCTTTACCCGCGCCACAAGGATGATTTAATCAGGCGCGGACTGAGTGAAAAGGATATAAAAGATAAAGGCTATAAGTCGGTTCCGGAAAGCAATAAACCCTGGAATATATGCCGTAGGTTAATTGAAAGAGGTCACGACCTGGCCGGTATCCCCGGGTTTTACAAAGCCCGTGGCCGGTACGGCGGCACCTACTGGACATTCGATTGGCAGTCAGGCTATTTCATTCCGATACTTGACAGCAGCGCACGTATTCAGGCCCTGCAGAGAAGGATGGATGATCCGGGCAAGGGAGGCAAGTATAAGTTATTCAGTGGCCATCAACACCGTGGCGGCTGCAGCTGCGGTACCCCGGCTCATATAGCCAGGCCGGAAAGAATGAAAGATAGTAGTATCTGGATCACTGAGGGACCGCTAAAAGCCGACATTGCCTCCAAATACCTGGGTGCTGTGGTGATAGGTGCGCTCAGCGTAACCGCCTGGAAGCCGGTACTTGAGGTCGTACTGGAAATGGGTGCTAAAGAAGTTGTAATTGCTTACGACATGGACGCGAAAACAAATAAGTTTGTGGCAGAAGCGGAAAAAGCTTTGAAACATGAACTATTGAAGCATGGGCTGAAAGTAAAAAGGGCGAGATGGAAAACGGGCAAAGGCATCGACGATGTGCTTGTGGCCATGCATAAAAAGCAAACCGCTTAGTATCGGGAGGTTTTATAAATGAAAATTATATTGGAGAGTGAGTTGGAAAAGTGTGCCTGGGAGATTATGATGATAGCTCATCACAAGTGGAAGAGGAATTATGGCGGTTTACTGAGTGATTATGTTGATTGGTATTTTGAGGAACTTTATAAAGATGAAACTGACAATGTTGTAAAAGCGGAAGTTGAACGTCGATTGCAGGATGAGTTTGGCAAGGAGTTTTTTGTAAGTAAGGATGAATACGTAAAATCGGAGCTGGAAGGATATGCCCTCGACGAACTGACTGATCAGGAAAGGCAGGAGTTGGAACAGGAGTTTTGTGAGGATTACGGGCGTGTATGGAAGAAAATAGATGCTAAAAGGGAATGCCTGCTTGAGTATGTAAGGCAAAAACTAAGGGGCGTATATCACACTTTTTTCAATGGGCCGCAAAGGCTGACGGTTATTTATAACGGTGAGGTTATCCAAGGCGTAAAAGATAACAATTATATTTAATAAGTTGATTATTTGAAAGGCCCCGGCAAAGGCGGTCTGATGTAAACCGATCCATCTGAAAGGAGGGATTGGCGCACCAGGCCCGCCGGGCCGGTGTGCCGTAAATATGAGGAAAAACAAAAGCCGTTTGACGGTTAAAGAGTTATATGAAAACTTGAAGGCTGGCGTTAATGATTTAATAACCAGCGGCAAGTTCCATGAGTATTTAAAATTTCAGGCCCGGTTCCACCGATACAGTTTCAGTAATAGCATGCTTATCTTTATGCAGAAACCGGACGCAACCAGAGTAGCTGGCATAAAAACCTGGAACAGTATGGGCCGCAGAGTAAAGAAAGGCGAAAAGGGGATCAGGATATTTGCCCCGCTGGCAGTAAAAGTGGTTAATGATGACACCGGCGATGAAGAGTGGAAAATTAAAGGCTTTAAAGTAGTTACAGTATTCGACGTAGCCCAAACGGAAGGTAAGCCGCTGCCGGAGCTGGCCAGGGATCTGGAAGGTGCTACGGTTCAAGGTGATAGGCTTTACAGCCTCCTTAAAATGGCATCACCGGTGCCGATAAAGTTTGGCCAAACCGGCCCGGCTAAAGGCTATTACCACCCGGTTAAACGAGAAATAGTTTTAGACGCGGGTCAAGCCGGCGATGATCTTACATCAACGCTTCTGCATGAGATAATTCATGCAATTGTAGAAAAAGAACCTCCGAAAGATGAGGCCGACCGGGAGAGGGCAGAAATAATCGCCGAAGGAGCCACGTACGTTGTGGCAAAATATTTCGATCTCGATACGTCATGTTTCAGTTTCGGGTATGTTTCCGCCTGGGCAAAAGGCGACAATGAAAAATTAATAAAACTCGGCAACGACATTCAAAAAGCAGCTGCAGAATTAATTAGCCGGGTTGAAGATGCGCAGAAGAAAAGCAAAGTAGCGTAGGTAAATTGGGCCAGCCGGCCCGTAGGGCAATCATCCGAAAGGAGGGATTGGATACGGGCTGCGGCCCGTATCTGGTTAATGAGAGAAAATTTGATCAAGAGTAGAGTAGGTGCTATTATCTTGGTAAGAAAAAATACAGGAGGAATTGAAATGCCTGTACTTACCAATTATGTGACAAATGCCATGTGTGAAGCTACTTATAAAATACTTGAAGATGGAAGTTATTATGGTGAAATTGAAAAATGTCCTGGAGTATGGGCCAATGAAAAAACATTGGAACAATGCCGGATGGTATTGCAAGAAGTACTTGAAGAATGGCTGTTGCTTAAATTGAGGGATCGTGACCCACTTCCTCAACTGGGTGGTATTGACTTAAATAAAGTGGTGGCCGAGGCATGAAACCCGTTAGCAGAAAGGAATTAATCCGTAGGCTATGCTTATTAGGTTTTACTGGACCGTACAGTGGCGGCCGTCACCAGTTTATGAAGAGAGGGCAATTAAAATTGCGTATTCCTAATCCTCACGGCGAAGATATTAGCGTTCAGCTGTTGAAGCTAATATTAAGGCAGGCGGGGATTGATGAAAAAAAATGGCATGAAACTGAATAATATTGAAAGTTTTTCAAGAAAAAATAACATGTCATAAATGAACCGGGCCGTGCGCCCGTAGACCAATCATCCGAAAGGAGGGATTGGATACGGGCTGCGGCCCGTATCCGTAATAATGCTATGGAATGAAGAATATTTAAAACAATATACCATTCCGGCACAGAGAACATTGGTTTCAATAGCGAAGGAAGAAGCGATTCAATATGGAGTTGAGTCGGTTGAATTACCAGGCGTGCTTGTTTCCATTTTGGGTGAAGTGCCCGATGAAACCCTTGAATTCTTGTTGAAGCAAGGACTGCGAACACTGGCGGAAATGACACCCGAAGAGTTTATGAAATTTAAGGGCATCGGTAAGGAAAAGGCTGTACGCCTTGCCGCCGCTTTTGAATTGGCCCGCCGACTAGCGAGGCTTATGCCTGAGAATAAACCGAAAATTACCTCTCCGGAAAACGCCGCTGCTTTAGTAATGGAAGAAATGCGTTATCTGGATCGGGAACACTTTTTCGCTATATTGCTCAATACCAAAAACCAAGTGATAGCTCGGGAAACAATATCCATTGGTACGCTGAATTTCTCAGTTGTCCATCCACGGGAACTGTTTAAAGCTGCCATAAGACGCAGCGCGGATGGGATTATCCTGGTACACAATCACCCCAGCGGGGATCCAACGCCAAGCAGGGGAGACACAGAGGTGACAAAGCGTCTGATTGAGGTGGGAAACGTTATAGGTATTAATGTCTTGGATCACCTGGTTATCGGAGATAACAAGTTTGTAAGTCTGAAAACAAAGGGGTTATTATGATTCTAAACTTGCGACAACAAAAACAGTGATTTAAAATTGACACACCCTATTCAGTAGGGCATTATATAAACATAAGGTGCTGAAGGAGATTGGGGAAGATTCTAAATGAGTTTATATGATGGCATTGTAAAGGGGCTAAATGAGGCCATAGCTTATGAAAGAGGACAATTAAAAGGCGTTAATAGACATGTTGTCAAGATTGCGCCCCTACCTAAGTACAAAGCTCATGAAATTAAAAGAATACGTTTGAACTTAAGTTTATCACAAGCCGCTTTCGCAAATATAATTGGAGTGTCAAAAAAAACAGTGGAAGCTTGGGAATCAGGAAGAAATATTCCTCAAGGACCCTCCCAGAGGATGCTTGAATTACTTGATAAAAATGGTTTAAGTATAGTTAAAAAATATATACTACTGTAAAAGTGAGTAAACCGGGAAACAGACCCGGTTTATTTTTCCAAAAAAGAAAATGCCCGGTGTTTTGGCCGGGCGAGAGAAGGAGATACGATGAGATGGAAAAATAAAAATATAGCCCACATTATTTTGCGGGCAATTGGCATAATGGCTTACTACAATTTAATTATATAGTTGGTTATTACGAAAAACAACACGCTTCGACAAAATTAACTGCAAATTTCACCGTCTCTTTTAAGCATGTGTTTTGTGTAATGTCTCCGTTTGATGCATATGTGTGAACTTTATATACAACCGGTGGAAATTCAGATCCTGCGGTAGCCTGTCCGTCGCTTTCCGCTAGCATGAGCGATGGTGCGGGGTGGCCAACTGTACTGTAAAAGAGGGCCTGCCGCGCCGGCTGCAGTGGTGGGATACTGCCGGTCTACCCTTGTACCGGTGTGAGACGCGGTAGGGGATGGTATGTGATTTGATTCGCGAGGGGGAGGAGTGGATGTTGGAGAGGGTGTGGGATTAAAAAAGCCCAGTTAAAACACTGGGCTTTATGCTGTCTGCACCAAGATTTCATTGATAGCTCGTAACCTTACCGGTTCTAATACTCCATATTCAGCGAGAACATCCTCATACATATTAGCTTGGTAACCGGGTGCAGATATAGTTACAATAGCTGTATAATCCATTCTATCAGTGCTTCCATTACGGCTTAATCCATGGAGAACCAAAAATGGATTTCTTAATGAAGTGAAACGTAGTCTTGTAAACCGTTTAACTACAGTGTCCCATTTTAGTTCCTGACGACGTGCTAATTCGGTTTGGTAACTTATAGCATTTTTCGATACCGGAACGCTACTTTGTGTCCAGCCATCTTGAAGAAGTTGATTGATTTCGTCAGCATCATTTATGAGGTGTTTAGTTACTCTTCTGCCATTCTTGCTAAAACTAAATTTTTGATCGTTTGGATAAAAGGTGTCTTCTAGAGCTGAATCAGTATAATCTTCTATGTGAAGGGGGTTATTTTTAGTTAAAACAGCAATTGTCCATGTTATAGTTATATTTCCCTCGCAATTAGCATTTAAAGGAAATGGTATTGGCAATTTTGCATAATTAGCTGGTTGGATGGAATTTATGTATACTACTGTTACTTCTTTTTCTGTACAGCAGTTAAACATTTCTTCCACTGACTGGTCGATTATTCCATAACCAAGTTCCCTATCAACTCCTCTCGGGTGTCTAGCAGAATGTATTAATAAAGCTCGTGCAACCAAAGAATTAAAGCGGTCGCAACGCGCTAATATTTCACCAGCTTTGCCTGATACAATAGGAGCGGCATAACTTGTCCCCAAGCTAAGGACTTTTTGTCCATAATGTGAAGAAACTAAATGCACTGGTCTATTATAATCCCCACCAAATGCTGAGATGTCCGGTTTTACTTTACAACCTTCACGTCCATCACCTATGCAACTATAATAGGCCCGGACAATTTCATTTGAATTGTTATCATATGAAAATGCTCCAACACCAAGACCATTAACGATATCTGAAGGTGCTTGTATCCTGTTTAAAGGTTCTTGTAAGTCACCGTCGTTGCCAACTGCAACTATAAATAGTTTCTTATGGTCCCAAGCTAACCGGTCAAGAGAATAAGTAAAACGTGAAATATCGTCATCAAGAATTGGACCGCATGGACCAAAAGAAAGGTTATAAATATCTATATCATTTCTGGCAGGAACTACATTCTCAATAATGTCGATGGCTTCATATAATTCAATGTCGCTTGGGTCACTAAGCGGTAAAACTCGAAAGCTTTCCACAGATACTAATGGCTGAGGTAAAACATCCCCAGAATTATAATTGTTAAGAGGGCCGTAAAGGATTGCACCAGCCACTGCATTGCCATGTTCAATGCCTCTCTGAAGAGGTTGAGTATTTATAACTTTGTTTTTATTAACAAAGTTCTTGAGAAAGGGATTATTTACATCAACTCCGCCGTCAAACATTCCCACCTTAATCCGAGACCTTCTGCCATCATCTACCGGAGGATTTGGTGCGTTTGGGGTTAACGAAATAGCTCTCATTTCTGGGAAAATATTTACTTTTATTGGGTGAACTGTTCTTAAGGGATTAAAGTCACTGATTGATTGCAAAGCTTGGCGGTTAATATTAGCACTAATGAATGTTGGTCCACCAGGGTAGCTTTTTTCTCGAATAGAATCCGTAATTACTCCGTTCTCAGCTAAAATTTGTTTTAACTTATAAATAACTTCGTCTATAGAATCATGAAAAGGATGAAGCACTATTTCTACTTTGCCGGAATTCCAATTATCATCAAAGCCTTGTATTGCTTCATTTGGAGCCAGAAGTGACAAATTTTCTATTTTTTGTATATCTTCTTTGAAAGATTGCGTTAAACTAGACTCATTTAAGTCTAATAAAGTATTGAGATGATTAAGTTTTTCATCTGTAACTTTAATAAAATGCAACTTGCTGTATTGTATTTCACCACTGTCTTTAGTAAAGTATACCCATCTCCTTGATCCGATATTTTCCATGTTTGATTCGCGAAAAAAAGAATTTGGTATATACGATTTAGCTAAAAATTTTGAGTTTAACCTAACTGTTGCAACAACTTCTCGCATTCGTTTTTTGGCTGGAATATCGCGAATATTACTTTTTAAAACATTTATTTGTTGTTTTACAAGTTGTCGAGCCTGTTCATAAGTTCTAGGAAACTGTGGACCTTCACCACCTGATGACCTTGTAATTGGGTGAATTAATCTTTCACCATAACCTAAAATAGGTAGAAACTTAGTTTTTTGGTCCAATTTTACGCCCCCTTTAATTTAAACTTTTAATGTGATGATTAACTGTTGATGTTGATATATTAAGCCAATCAGCAATTTGTTTTTGAGTAACAGATTTACCAAGAATCTGTTTAGCAACTTGCGCAAAACGCTTATTAAATTTACCGCTATCGTGGTTATTTATAAATTTTAACTCGCTAATTATTATTTTTATTGGCTCTCCTTCGTTAAGTACAACTCGTCGCAAAATATGTTTTGACAGTTGGCAGATGTCGGCAGCACTTAAACCTTCCGTAACTTCAGCTAAGACTTTATAAATCGGTAATTTAAGTTCAAAAAGCTCATTGCTTAAACTTGATTTCCATAGCTCTTCCCTTGCTTCGGCATTGGGTATTTTTATTTCTATTACGTGGTCAAATCTGCGCCATATGGCTTTATCAAGTAGATCGGCATGATTTGTAGCTGCTATTAATATTGAATGACTTGGCCAATTTTCAATTTCTTTTAGTAAAACATTAACTATACGTTTAAGCTCTCCTAAATCTGTGGGATCGTTTCTTTTTTTTGCAATAGCATCGAACTCGTCAAGAAAGAGAATTGAAGGTTTACATTTTGCGTAATCCATAATTTTTTTTAAGTTCTTACCTGTACTACCCAAGTAACTAGATATTGAAGAAGCTAGGTCTAAAGTAACTAATGGTAAAGATAACCTGCACGAAAGATATTTTGACAATAATGTTTTTCCCACACCAGGTGGGCCGAACAAAAGCAGATTTGTAGGCGGTTGAATGCCAGAGGACAAAAGTATATCTGTTGATTTTCTTTCTCTTATAAATCTTTCAACTAGAGTCTGTATTTCAGGTGTGAGTATTATATTGGGTGGAATTTCATCAGGCTCCTCAACTCTTGCTAGCGACAAATATGAATCTTTATCTGTTGGTGGGGGATCTATCCCTATAGATCTGGTTACGGAGCCACCTACGTTATGATAGGATAATGCTTGAGCAATTTCATCTGCAATGGAAGGATATTCTTTTTTTATTTTCCTTATTAATGTTAAGCATGAGGACTCTAGTGTCCTCATGTCTCTTTCTAATGAAGCCCGAACGAGTTTTGAGATAAGATTTAAGATTGGTTTTGGGTCCATATTCGATTCACCACGCCATAAATTATTTTATCGAACATGGAAATTATATTACACCTCAAGGTTTTGGTCAATGAAAATTAGATGACAGGTTTCAAATTAGTTTTTGTCGAATTTGGAGGGATTAAAAGCCCGCTTACAGAAATTCTGCCAGCGAACCCTGCGCAGCCAAGTGCTGGAATACATAAAATACACCGAAAGACGAGCTATTACACGTCCTTTCCATCCCACCGACCGGGAACAGGAATTATATGAAGCGATATCCTCTTTTTTCTGCAGCGGGAGGGTACCTACGCTATCCCGTCCCGTCAGCGGGAGATGACCACTCTGATATTGCGCAAGCTGCTGGCGTTAATGTATTATCAATTATGTAAGGATGGGATTACCCACGTAAGCTTTAGCTGAGGGGGTAGGTTATGTACAAACATTACGCGGATCTGAGTAAGATAGGCAAAAAAAGGTATCTTTAATATCTGTGTATACGTGGACATGTGGCCCGCCTCCACCAACCCGCCTCCACCAATTGAAACCAAAGACACCTTGAAGGAAACTTCAACGGTGTCTTTTTTTATAGAGAACACAGGGGGACGGTTCTTTTGTGTTAATGTAATACATATATTATGAAAATCTCCTTTTGGGTTAGATCCCAGTGAGGAGATTTTTTTTGCGCGGGTCGTCACAGGAAGGACATTAAGTCCTTCCTTTTCCTTTCAGATGGGCTATGCCCCGCCGAAATAAATAAACTCAAACAAGTAATAAGGAAAATATTAACTGCAGCTTTTTTTCAATTTTTACATCTTGTTAAAACATTTAGTATATGATAATAATTTCTTATGCCGATATCGGTTAACGATAAAGAGGTAGATTTAAATGCTTAGAGATATTTTTTTAGGTTTTATACGGGTACACATTCTTTACCATGCTTCCATAAGTCCTGTTTACGGGCTGGAATTAATTGAAGAGCTAGAAAGCCACGGTTATCACGTAAGCCCGGGAACCATGTATCCCATTTTAAAAAAACTGGAACAAAGCGGTCTTTTGGTATCGGAACCAGTTAATGTAGGAGGAAAAATTAGAAAATACTATAGCATTACTGAAAAAGGCAAAGATGTTTTACTTGAATCGAAGAAAAAAATCCGGGAGTTAGCCCGCGAAGTGCTCGAGGAGGATCTTTAAATTGCTGTTTGAGTTCAAAAATATTAGCTACACACTTGGAAATGAATCTGAACGTAATATTATCGTTTCCGGTGCGGTCGATAGAGGAGAGGTTTTAGTAGTCCGAGGTCCTTCGGGAGCTGGAAAATCAACTTTGTTTAGGATTCTGTCCCGGCTGCAGCCCGGTTCCGGTGGGGAAGTTTTTCTTCAGGGAAAAAGCTGGTTGTATATTCCAAGCATTCATTGGCGAATAAATGTCCATTACTTGGCTCAAAAACCGGCTCTTTTTGACGGCACAGTGGCGGATAATCTGGCCAAACCATTCGAAACCAGGGTGGGAGGGCAAAGAAGGCTGGACAAAAACGGGGCTAAAGAGTTAATGGAACAGTTGCATTTACCACCGGAATTATGGAATCAGGATGCCCGAACCATATCCGGTGGTGAGGCATCCAGGCTTGCCTTTATCCGTGCCCTGCTTGTGGACCCCCTGGTTTTGCTATTGGATGAACCCACAGCAGCCCTTGATGAGCCGGCTCGGCAAGCTTTATATCTTGTGCTTGCCCGGTGGCTAAAGTCCGCCAACCGTGCGGCGCTACTTATATCCCATAATAACGATTACCAGCAGTTGGAACATATAAAGTACTTAGACATCATAAAATCTCCGGAAAGAAGGGATTGATATGGAAAGTCCCGTTGTTCCGATTAGTAATTTCCAACTGGCATTTACTTTTATCTTAATATTAATCACCGGGGGCATTTCCTCGTTTTTAAAGTTAGGTCTTTTAAAATCATTGATCTGGGGTACTGTACGAACCTTTGTCCAACTAACAGTGATAGGTTACGCTCTGACCTATATATTTCAGATTAATAACCTGTGGTTAATTGTTATTATAATTACCATTATGTGTTATATTGCTTCCCGCGCTGCAGTAAAAAGGACCCCTAATGTGGTCAAATATCCTACCGTACTGGCCTTCTTGTCCCTTGTTGCCAGTACCTACCTGGTGGGCACCATTGTGACCACCTTAATCATTTCTCCCGACCCCTGGTACTCGGCCCGGATTGCCATACCTATTTTTGGTATGATCCTTGGCAATTCCATGAATGGTATTGCCCTCTCCCTGGATCGCCTTTACCAGGAGGCCAGGGCCCGCGCTTTTGAGATTGAGGCCATGCTTACATTTGGCGCAACTCCCTGGGAGGCTATTCAAAGCAGCGTTCGTGAAGCCATTAGGGCCGGCATGACTCCTACCATTAACTCATTAATGGTGGTTGGCTTGGTTAGTTTACCGGGGATGATGACAGGACAGATCCTGGGGGGTGCCGATCCAAGGGAAGCTGTACGTTATCAAATAGTTGTAATGTTAATGATTGCAGCAGCGGTGGCCATCGGATGTCTAATACTGGTGGGGTTGTCTTATAAAAAGCTTTTTAATGATGACGGGGGATTGCAGTCTTATGTTCTAAGTAGTCGAAAGTAACAAAGAAGGACCGCTATCTGCGGTCCTTCTTCTTTTTAAAGGATTAGTTTCCCCTAATTTCTTCCCTCATGGATATGTATTCCTCGGTTGTCAATTCACCCGTGGCATAACGCCTGTTCAATAACTCAATGGCTGAATTATTGCTATCAAGTTACTAAAAACTCCGGAGATCTCCAATTCCTTTGTCCACAGGACAAACCGCTAATATGGGATTGCTTTGACAGGGAAACCATGGATATATGGTTTCGAGGAGATGTAAAACACTGTCAACAATGTCTTTTCAACCCAACATGCGATAAGTATTTTCATCAAAATTATTGGGAGAATCCTTACTTAAGGGGCTGTATTTTTTTATAGGTTTTTCCAATTAGGTTTTTGTTTTTCTGCCGGCAGAATCAACGGCAAGAAATATTAACTATCAAATATTCAACGGCCCATGAAGTTGTTTGTTTTAGCTTCCTGGGCGGTGATGTGAAAGCTTCAATGGATTTATCAGGTAACCGCACCAAAAGATAAACGAAAAAAAATTCAACCTTTATGTCGTTGGTGTAACTATTAAAAAAAATTTGTGGGGATAATAAAGCCGAAAATATAAGAAGGGGTTTATTAATATGCCTTTTGGGGAAGCCTAACAAAGTCTCACGGCAGTGCAGTGGCTGGCAAGGGTTGCGATTATATATTTTTACTTACTGGTATTAGCCAAACTAATGGGACAGAGGGAAATTGGCAGGTTAACACTTTTTGATTTTATTATAAGTATAATTATTGGAAGTACCGCAGCCGGTGCGCTTAATAGTAGTACCAGTAGTCTTAATGGGGTAATGATAACGGTAGGAGCCTTAGCTGGTTTTCAAATATTTTTAAGTCTAATTTCGCTTAAGTTTTCCAGGTTTAGAAGAGTTATCGAGGATGAGCCAATCATTCTTGTGCAAAACGGCAAGCTTCTTGAAAACGCAATGAAAAAAACAAGGATTAATCTTGATGACCTAATGTCACAAATTCGATTGAAAGGATATTTCTTTCTGGGCCAAATTGAATTTGCCATCCTTGAACCAGATGGCAAAATAAGTGTCCTGCCAAAATCACAAAACAGAGCTGTTACTCCCCAGGACCTGGGCCTTTCTACGAAATACGAAGGGTACCCCACCATGCTAATTGAAGATGGTAACATTATTATTGAAAACTTACAAAGGAATAATTTATCTGAAAAATGGCTTTATGAACAGTTGCAAAACTTTAAAATCAGTTCACCCAAAGATGTTCTTGCTGCCATGTTGGATACACAAGGGAGATTTTATTATAGCCTTAAGAATGCCGCTTCAGAGAGAACGGCATCATAGCTAAAAAAAGACTCACTTTACCTCTAGTCATGGATGGGTCCATTATAGAGAGTAATCTTCGCCATGCCAACTTGACCAAGGAATGGCTTTTAGGCGCGTTGAGTTAGCAGGGAGTGAAGGGTTATAACCATTTACACAAAACGAAAGAAGTTTTGTAAAAGATATGGCTGAGTGACTATTTTATTTCTTTTAGAAGGTATTTAGCAAAAGAAACAAGATTCTTTGAAACAGGGAAGCGCAAATATTTAACATTCAAATCATTTATTCTCACCCTATCCAAACCATCGCTGTCCTTAAAGAGCTTTAATAATTCAATAGCCCTTTCCCGGTTGGTTATGGAGTATTTGTCCAGGCTTTCCGGCTGGTCATCAGGTAAACAGTGATTGATAATCACATACCTGAGAATTTCGTTCTCCTCGTTAATGTCTCCGTTTATCAGGCCCAGGTCCAATGCCTTTTGTATGCTGTCTTTTCCATGCTCAAAACATACTCCATCATTGGTTCTGCCTATATCATGATACAGAGAGGCGGTGGCCAGGATAGCGGTGTTAGCTTCGCTTAAATTATTAAAATGACTTAGCGCCAGGCTTAAAAGTAGAACCCGTTTGGCATGTAGAATCCCATGTATCCCGTATGGTTTGAAGAAATAGGATGAGAATTGTTCCTGGAGGGTTTTATTATAATATTTTTGCATATACCCTTTTTCCCGTAAGATATCCAATATTTCCTTATTATTCATGACCCAAACCTCCGCTTTAATTGAAGTATATGTTCATTTATTCTCCTTGAAGTACCTTATTCGAAAGCAGTTAACCGCCGATTGACCCAGATCGTTTAGCAAACTGTAATTGGCCCACGCTCCTACTGCCGCCCCTACCCCGGGTATAAGTTGCAGCATCTTTCGGATGTCCATGGAATCCCGGTAATCCTTTTGAAACTGTTCCCAATCTATGCCGGTAAATTTATATTCATTCCAATTCTCGATGATGGGAAAAAGCCGTTTGCGCTGGTTCGGGGTAGTGAAGGTCAATTGAAATATGTACAAAAGAAATAAGCGTTCATTCCTTTTCAGTGTGTTATAGCCATATATATGTGCCAGCTTAAAAAGCAGCTGCATTTTGATTGCAATTAAAGCCGGGAAATCGGAAAGTCCAAGTAAAAGCCCCCCCGCACCGGTACCGGCTCCCTCAATTGAGGCTATTTTTCTGTATTTGGTAATCATTTCTTGGGCTTGAGTATCGCGTTCCTCCAGGCTCAGTCCCGGTTTGGGGGGATCACTGGGAACAAACCGCAAGCCAAATAAGGTAGAGTGGATAATCCCCTTCACAGTTCGGGTAATAATATCATGAGCCCTTTGCGGTATCTTATTATTAATCTTGATCTGTAATCCTTTTACCATTTTCTTATAGGCAGGTTCGTCCTTTAACATTCTAATCTTCCATACCCGTACCTGTCTTCGAACCAGATCATTATATGCAGTCATTTTATCACCTCATTTGACCGGGTCCGGTTTTTTATAAACGTAACATAAAGGTTAGTTCGGTTCTGGAAGATACTTGGGTTTTGTTAAATATACGTTTTATATATGTTTTAACGGTATTTTCACTGATGAAAAGCTCTCGGGCTATATCCTTATTTGTTTTTCCGCGGGCAACCAAGGAAAATACTTCGTATTCTCGCCGTGTAAGGCCAAATATGTCCGCCAATTTATCACTGCTCTTATTCGGAACTTTTTCGGCAATACTCTTTTGAACAAAGACGTTATTCATGTGATGATGCAACAGTTTCAGCAGCTCCATCTCGGTATTGCTGAAGTCCGGGCTCCTTTGGCTCCGGTGCAGTGATATCATTCCCACCAGTTGATCTAGTTGTATCACCTGCACACAGGCAATATGGTATATGCGCTGGGGAAGCAGGAATTCGGCGCGATGTTCATTTTGGGACCATTTTTTATAGTTCATGTAATCCGAGCTTTTGTCCACAGGAGGGATTATGCCGCCGGCAAAAACCGCTTTTTTATATTCGTCTTTTTCTTCGTAAAACTCACTATATTTTTTAAAGCTTTTGTTATCCAGGCCGGAAAAGATAGGCGCGGCAAAACTGTGGGTTCCCGGCTTAACCATAAAAATAGCCGCGCTGTCGTACGGGACCAGAAGTGACAGGTGATCCAGAACGGCTGCATTTATTTTGTCCATGCTGGAATAACTGTAAATCCGCCTGATCATATTATCGTATATTTTAAACTGGCGGGTATTAAGCATTATTTTGCATCCTTTCTATCTGAAAGGTGATTAACCAATTAACTTTATGCTTTCTACATAGTATAATACAAATATTAGACATGTGTCTTTCTTTTCCTAGTTGCTACTCAAAGGCTTTGAAAGGTTTGAATGGTTTGGATATAGAGAAATATGGACTAACAGCCGTACCCCGCCAGGAAAGAACCGCCACCTGGTTTGACTTATTTATAATTTGGTCCGGGGTAAATATCTGTATGCCTTCTTTTATTGTGGGCGCACTTCTTATTCCGGCATTTGCCTGGGGTGCAGCTGTACAGGTAAATTTTTGGGGTAATTTTATAGTGGGGATGCTCATTGTCCTCGGTGGCTATTTTGGAGTGAGAACAGGCAAGCCCTCTGTAAGGATGATTCGGCATGTCTTTGGTAGGTCTTGGGGACAGTTGTTGCCCACTATTGCCTTATTAGCATCCACACTGGGTTGGTATGCTGTAATGACGGTTTTAACGGCTATGGCCCTGGCTGAATTAGCCGGGCCCTACCTTGGTATGGTTACACCACTGGTTATAATCTTGGTGGGCCTGCTTAATGCTTCCACGGCGGTAGCAGGCTTTCACAAAATTCGCTGGTTTAATCGCCTAATAGTTCCCCTATTAGGCGTTTTTTGCATTTTTTTGGCCTATAAGTTATTGAGCCAAATGCCCCCTGCACTTGATTCCTACCGGCCCACCGGCACACTTTTATACGGAGAAGGTATAGATCTTATTATCGGGAGTTTTTTGGCGGGGGCCTTTGCTGCTTCGGATTTTTCCAGATATGCCCGTAGCAATCTGCATAACTGGTTAGGTACTTTTCCCGGTGCTTTTCTTTTGTCATTTCTACTGGGGTTACTGGGAATGTATTCCGTTGTTGTGACAGGTGAATGGAATCCTGTGTTGGTGGTGAGTAATCTGGGAATGGGAATGCCGGCGCTGTTATTCATTCCCCTTGCCAATTGGACAACCAATCATAATCTATTATATTCCTCCGGCCTGGCCCTGTTAAATATATTCCCCTGCCTGGAGCGCTGGAAGAGTACCATGATTTGTGGCATTTTTGGGACATTGTTGGCATTGACAGGGATCGCCGCCCACCTGGAATCATGGTTAACAATGTTATCGTATGTTTTCTCTCCTTTACTGGGGGTTGTTCTGGCGGAGTTGTTGGTTGTGTGTGATAGAAGATCCACAACGGGTATTAATTATGCGGCTTTTGTAGCCGCTGCCACTGGTATGTTAGTTGAAATAGTACTTCCACCGCAGTACATTGCATCTATCGTCGGTTTGGTGACCGCAGCCTTTACTTATATATTAATAAAAAGGTTGTTTCGAAGGGACCTTTGGAGGAAAAATAAATTAGTATTTCCCCGGGGTCGAATGCCGGGATAAAATTTAAAAAGTTGTTAATAAATAAAGTATTCTATGTTAGAATAGTTCTAAAATTATCGAAAGGACTGGTTGCATGAAAGAGTATAGTAATGATCAAATTACTGTTCACTGGTTTCCTGAATTATGCGCTCATCCGGGAATCTGTCTTAGACTTTTACCGGAGGTGTTTAATTTAAACAAACGCCCCTGGGTTAATGTTGAAGGAGCTCCACCGGAAGAAATAATACAAACTATAGATAAATGCCCGTCGGGTGCCCTTAGATACTCCCTTCCCGAAGGTTCTCAAGTGGATCCGGAAATTGCAAACGGGGTGGGCAACATCAATTTCGAAAAATTAAACCCGGCAGCAGTCAAAATTAGAGTCAATGCCAACGGGCCTTTGCTGATTGAAGGTCCCGCCGTAGTAATCGGGTACGATGGGAAACCTTTAAAGGAAGGTGGTACAATGGCGTTATGCCGCTGTGGACTTTCAGGTAACCGCCCCTTTTGTGACGGAGCTCATAAAAAGCAAGGCTGGAAGGTTGATGAAGAATAGAGTGCAAAGAAAACCGAACGAGCCGGACCTGCAGGTCCGGCCCGTTATTTTAGTGCACGTAAACTCCTTGTTCCGGTATGGCAACTTCTGCAAAGTTGTCTACCGGGGAGGCCAATTGCTGGTTTAATCAGGGAAACGAGCTATGGAAATGGGCTGAAGTAAAGTGTTAAAATGTTTATTGATATATCGAAGTTTTTAGGGGTTAGTTTTTATGTTGCAAAAGGCGAGAGAAGTATTAATAAAATATTATGGTTACTCTAATTTTCGAGCGGGTCAGGAAAAGATCATTGAGAGTATATTAAAGGGGAATGATACGCTGGGAATCATGCCCACAGGCGGTGGAAAATCACTTTGCTATCAGATACCGGCCATGCTTTTCCGAGGTACTTCCGTGGTCATTTCTCCCTTAATTGCATTGATGAAGGATCAAGTTGATGCCCTCAATAATTTAGGGATACCGGCAACATTTATAAATAGCTCGCTTACATACCGGGAAGCTGAAATTCGCATGCAGGATGTTGCCCGGGGGATTTACAAGCTTTTGTATGTGGCGCCGGAACGCTTAGAAGCTCATAATTTTCGGGATTTGCTCAATAATATGAATATTTCCCTTCTGGCCGTGGATGAAGCCCATTGCGTTTCCCAGTGGGGGCATGACTTCCGCCCCAGTTATCTTGCCATTAGCGATTTGATTAAAGGTTTTTCCTCTCGGCCTACGGTGGCTGCTTTTACTGCCACCGCAACCGGCGAAGTGAAAAAGGATATAGTGAGGCATCTGGGCTTGCATAAACCCTTTATGCACGTAACCGGGTTTGATCGCCCTAATTTATCCTTCACGGTTGTGCGCGGGGAGAATAAAAGAAATTTCCTGTTGGAGTTTCTAAAACGAAATAAGGGTAACCCCGGGATTATTTATGCTGCCACCCGTAAAGAGGTGGACAGCCTTTACGATTTTTTGCTGGCCGAAGGTTTTGCCGTTGGGAAATATCATGCCGGGTTAAATGACAATGCCCGTACCCGGTCCCAAGAAGCCTTCATTCACGATGATATTCAAGTAATTGTGGCCACCAATGCCTTTGGAATGGGTATAGACAAATCCAATGTGCGTTTTGTAATTCATCACAATATGCCCAAGAATATGGAAAGTTACTACCAGGAAGCCGGGCGGGCCGGGCGTGACGGCGAGCCCGCTGAATGCGTTTTATTGTTTGGCCCGCAGGATATACAGGTTCAAAAATATTTAATTGAATTGAACGAGTCAACACCGGAGCGCAAAGCCCTTGATTACCGCAAGCTCCAATCCATGGTGGATTATTGCTATACTACACATTGTTTGCGAAGTTATATCCTTGCCTATTTTGGTGAGGAGGACATAGCCGATTCCTGCGGTAACTGCGGAAATTGCAGTGACGATGTAGAATTTGTGGATATTACAGTTGAAGCACAAAAGATACTTTCTTGTATTTGGCGCATGCAGCAGCGCTTCGGCATGTCTTTGGTGGCAGGAGTTTTAAAGGGATCCCGGAGTAAAAAAGTTCTTCAACTGGGGTTTGACCGGTTGTCAACCTATGGTATTCTAAGCGATTACTCAATGGATGAGATAAAGGACATAATTAATATGTTGATTGCCGAGGGATATATTTCAGTTACTGACGGCCGGTACCCGGTTCTTAAGCTGCGGCAAAAAGCCGCTCCGGTTTTAAAAGGGCAGGACCGGGTTTTCCGAAAAGTGCTCCGGCAAGAGAAAAAAGTGGTGGATAATGTACTCTTTGAGAGGTTGCGCCGGTTGCGCAAGGATATTGCAAGTAGAGAAGGTCTGCCTCCTTACATGGTTTTTGCCGATGTCACCCTGCGGGAGATGAGCGAAAGCATGCCCACCGGTGAACCGGAAATGCTAGCAATTACCGGGGTGGGGGAGGTTAAACTCCGCCGTTATGGTTCAGAGTTTTTGGATGAGATTCGGCAATATTTGCAGGAAAAGGGTGCAACCGGCGGTGGTGGTGAGGGTGTATAATTGATATGGAAATCTTATGGATAACATGTCAAAAAGATGAAAAAGGGTTATGAAGTGACAATTATTTTGTAAATTTGTTAAATTTACTGGCAAAAAATGAATTTTTGGGAAGGAATGCTAATTTTTTTGTCGAAAAGTGCTTAAATGCTTTAATGGATAAGACCGTTGAAATGAACTGAACCAATATCACAGGGCAAAGCCGGCGAAAACCGGTGACGCAAAGCTATGGGCCTAAGGCTTTTTTGCTAGGGTTGCCAGGCTGCTTAAAGGTCTTATCTAGATTTTAAGTGGCCGAGTGATTACGGCCACTTTACTGTTTTTAAGGGGGTATTAATCTGCTGTAGTTTTTAGTTGTTTCTTAAAAACTAGATTTTTTATTATGGGAGGAGTATATGTTTTTTAAGAACCGGGGTACAGTTACCAATAATAGGGAAACCGACAGGGCGGATTTCATTTCGGCAGTGCAGGTGTTTTCACTTACTCATTCTCAACTCATCTGTTTTCATGCCATGCTTAAGGTTAAAGAAATATCTGGTAAGTCCGGGGAAATCACTTCTTCCTGTCAAGAAATGAGTGCCATGAGTGAAGAAGTTTTATCCTCCGTTCAGCAGATTAACGCTGCTATGCAAAATGTGACCGCCGGAGCTGATGAAGGGGTTAAGAAAATTAACGAACTGGCTGGAATGGGGCAGAACAATAAAACCATATTGCAAGATATGGTGGGTAATGCCAGTGAATTGAGTGATCAAGTAACAAAGATAGATGATATTTCTCAGAATGTGTCCGATATAGCCGATCAAACCAACCTGCTTGCCCTAAATGCAGCCATTGAGGCGGCCAGGGCAGGTGAGGCCGGTAAGGGTTTTAATGTGGTGGCGGAAGAAGTACGAAAATTGGCCGGCCAAACAAAGGATGCCGTCTCCAATGTAAAGCATATTTCAGAGCAAATGAATGCGAAGTCATCCTCCACCAGGGATAACGTATCAAGTGTGCAGGATGCCTTTAACCAGTATATAGACAGTTTTAACTCTGTAGGGGATATTATCCGGGAAACCACCAAGGAGACAGAAGAGTGTGCCACAATGGTGGAAAATATCACAAGCGCGATGCAGCAGCAAACCACAACAGCTGAAAACCTTTCCAAAGTCTCTGAGGATCTCACCGAAAATACGGAATTTATCAGCCGTTTATTAAAAGATGAAGCTAATCATTTGATAGATTTGGTCAATCCTGTTTTGGAAATCTCGCAAAATGAATCTGTAATTAACACTTTGTCGGCACGGCTTGTGGATCATGCCAATTTCCTGAAAAAGACCATGGAGGATGCGGGAAAAGGGGTTAAGGTTACCAGCCATGTGGAATGTGCCTTCGGAAAATGGTACGAAGCAAATAAGGATAAGTATAATCATCTTAAAGC
>JAALLR010000017.1_pt1 | contig 64190 bp, 61 predicted proteins | sample 7245931 | NCBI WGS metagenome assembly JAALLR01 (sample SAMN13049201, study PRJNA578106) | oil field metagenome | isolation source: filtered produced water from oil reservoir B9 | place: USA:offshore Texas | collected 2016 | reverse complement strand
ATGCTAAAGATTTATTGAATGATGAATCAGTTAAAAAAGCGTATTTAGGAATATAGGGGTGATTTGATGGCATTTATACAAAATGTATTATTAGGAATACCTCAGGGTGCTCTTTATGGATTGATGGCTTTTGGTATTGCTTTAATATTTAAAACAGTGTTTGTAATGAATTTTGCCCATGGATCATCTGGTATGATGGCAGCATTTTTCGCATTTTCAGTATATTCATGGACACAAAATTTGTTCATAGCAATAATTGGAGCTTTAATATTTGGATTTATCTTAGCTCAATTAATAGAAAGATTTTTAATGAGACCAGTTAAACATCTTTCTCATGCTGCTATGATCATAATAACTCTCGGTTTGTTGATGATTTTCGAAGGTCTTTCCATAATAATTTGGGGAACTGATTACCAACAATTTCCGCAAATTGCAGAAGGTGCCCCATTTCTAATGAATTTAGGAGATAATTTATTAGTTTTACCTCTAAACGATTTGGTTAATATGGTAATTGCCTTATCAGTTACTGTTGCATTGGCATTGTTCCTTAAATTTACTAAGTTAGGAACAGCTATAAGAGCGAGATCACAGGATGAAGTTGGAGCTTCTGTAGTTGGTATTAATATAAATAAAGTAGATGCATTAGTTTGGGGAATTGGTATTTCATTAGCAGCATTGGTTGCTGTTTTAGCTGCACCTAGAACTTATGTTCATCCACAGATGATGACTAATTATCAACTATATGGTTTCACAGCAGGTGTATTAGGTGGTTTTTATAACTTATTTGGTGCTATTGCTGGTGGACTTTTGCTTGGTATTATGGAAAAATTAGTTGGATATTACATATCACCAGACTATCAATTATCTATTATCCTAATATTAATTATAGTAGTGCTTGTTGTTAAGCCTACAGGCCTCTTTGGATCTAAATTTGAAGGGAGAGTCTGAGTATGAAAAAATCAATACTTTTATTAATAGCTGGACTTTTATTGGGAGTAGTATTTATAAATCAATCATTTTTCTTGATGATATTATCTACAGTGTTAGTATGGGGTATAGCTTCAATGGGATTAAATATATTGATGGGTTATACTGGTCAGATATCTATAGGTCATGCTGCATTTATGGCCATAGGAGCTTATACAACGTCTTATTTATCAATAAACTTTGGTACACCTTTTATTTTAAACTTAATTATAGCTATAGTTCTTTCTGCTGTCCTTGGTGTAATAATATCATTACCAGCCTTAAGACTGAAAGGTTTTTATTTGGCTATAGCTACAATGGCTTTTGGTATAACAGTAGAGCAATTAATAGCTTCTTTTGATATTTTTGGAGGTCATATAGGGCTTAGAAATATTCCTGATATTCTGCCAAATGATTTTTGGATGTATATATTAAATTTAGCTTTTTATGTAGTTCTTTCTTTTATAGCAACAAAATTAATAAAGTCTCCGAATGGTATTTCATACCAAATGATTAGAGATAGTGAATATGCATCAAGATCTTTTGGTAAGAGAATTTCTTTTGTTAAACTCGAAGCTTTTGTTGTTTCAGCGGTTTATGGAGGAATTGCAGGTACTTTATACGCGCATACAATTGGTTATATAGGCCCAAGTGATTTTGGATTAAATGCTTCTCTTAATATTTTAGCAATGATTGTTATTGGCGGCTTAGCTTCTGTTGATGGTGGATTAGTTGGTGCTGTTATAATAACAGGTATGCCTTTCTTATTCTCAAGAACTGATATACCTATGTCCATAATTTTTGGTTCATTGTTAATTATATTTGTTTTGTTCTTCCCAAGAGGATTAATATATGGAATAATGATGGGATATTACAAATACTTTGAAAGACCGTTTGTAGCTCTAAGCAGAATTTTGTGGAAGAGAAAGTCTTTTCCAACTGGAAAAGTTAATGTTAAAGGTAAAGATCTTTACTATAATGTTAAAGGAGAAGGCGAACCTGTTATAATGATACATGGGAACTATGGATCGCATAGATGGTTTGATAAAGTAAATGATTTAGAAGGATATAAGACTTACGCCTTAGATCTTCCTAATTTTGGGCATTCAGATAGAATAGAAGAAATAAACATCGATACTTACGCAGAATATGTTAAAGAATTTATGGAAAAATTAAATATTGAGAGTGCTTATATAGTTGCTCATTCCTTAGGAGGAGCTGTTGCTCAATCACTCGCATATAATAATCCAGATATGGTTAAAAAATTAGTTTTAGTTGATTCAGCACCTATTGATGGGTTAAATACTCCTGAAGAAAACTATAACGGATTTCAATTACTAAAAACGAGTAAAACACTTTTAAAAACATCCTTAAAATCTATTATGCCCACAGCTGAAGACAGAAAAATGCTGAATATATTAACAAATGAAGGCTTATTAATGAATCCAAAATGTTTTACAGAAAATGCAAGGGCATTAGAATCGTATGATTATTCTGATTTAGCTAAAAAATTTAAAAATCCTGTGTTATTCTTTGTTGGTAAAAAAGATTTATTAATAACAAGGGACATGGCAGAAAAAACATTAGAAGTTCTAAATGGCGAATTAAAATATTTTGACCATGTAGGGCATTCAATAATAATAGAAGATCCAGAATTATTTAAAAAGGAATTAACTAGTTTTTTAGCTTAAAAGGAGCCATTTAAATGTCAAAGAGAAGAACTAAGACTTTAGAAAAGTTGATAGATGCCTCGAGAGATTTATTTTCCTCAAAATGGTTTGAAACAGTATCTGTAGCTGAAATTTGTAGAGAAGCAGGAGTGTCTAATGGAGTTTTTTATAGATATTTTAAAAATAAAAAAGGAATTTTCGAATATCAACTAAATGAATTAATAAAATTTTTTGATAGAGAATTTAATTCAATAAGAGGTGTTACTATAGAAGATAGATTGAATAAATTCTTAGATATAGTAATTGAAAGTTCTTTAAAGTATAAAAAGCAAATTACCATCTATAGAGAAGCTCAGTATAGATTTCCTGAATATGAAAAAAGATTGAGAAGAATCTACATAACAGGCATTTCAAGAATTTTTAATAGGGATATTTCAGAAGCAGAATATTTATATATTGCTGGTGCAGTCAGATTTATTAATATTAGAAACCTTTTTAATGGAAAAGAATATCAGAAAGAACAATTAAAAGATATAATATTGAATGGAATATTTTATAATGATGAGGTAAATTTTGAAAGTGTTTTTAATAAAGAATTAGTAAATGTAGATAAAAAAGAGAGAGACGATACAAGAAACAGATTATTGAACTCTGGAATTCAGTTGTTTGGAAGTAAGGGTTATTATAATGTTAATATTTACGATATAGTTAAAGAAGCTGGATATGCAATTGGAACATTTTATATTTACTTTAATTCAAAAGAAGAATTTTTATCCACTATAGTTAAAAAAATTAGTAAATTAACGAGAAGATTCATTACTAAAAATTCAGAATTTTCTAAAAATCGACTTGAAAGAGAGTTAAGAGGTATCTATCTATTTTTGAAGTTTTTCTCTGAAAACAAGAATTACTATGAAATTGTAAGAGAAGCAGAATTTGTGGTAAATAAAGACGTTAGAGATTATTATGAAAGTTTTGAAAAAGGTTATTTGAAAAATTTGGTAAATATAAAATATGATGCTGATATTCTTGTATCAAATATTTTGATGGGTATATCTCATTACATGGGTATTGAAAAATTTTTCTTACAAAAAATAGATGATGAAAAAATGATTATTAAAGAACTTAAAATATATATTACAAATGGAATTAAAAAATAAATAAAAAATTAAAGGCGGATAATTTTTAAATTATCCGCCTTTTAATATTACAAAAAATCATTTATTATTTCCATGAAATCGTTAAGTTTTTCGAAAAATAGTGCATGTCCAGTTCCGTTTAATTTTATCAAAGTGGAGTTCTCAATTTTTTCATGCATTTCCATCATATGACTGTGAGGAGTTAAGATATCTTCTTCACCAGATATAAAAAGAACTTCTTTATCGATCTTGGATATTTTATCTCTAACATCATAATCGGCGTTTGAGCATGCTAACCTATATAATCCATCAAACCATGGTTTTGTTAGGGTCTCTTTAAACATTTTTCTTCGATTTAAAAGCCATTCCAAATTAGTATCATAAAAAGGTCTTGAATAAATAAAGGGAAGAGCTAAATCAAAAAATTTTTCACCATCATACGATCTAGCTGCAATTTTCCAAACTTCTCCAACTGCTTGAAGATAGTTATCAATATAGTCAGTTGCATTTGGTAAAATCATCCTATTTACTCTTTCAGGATATTTTAAAACAAATAACAAAGCTACTTGTGAGCCATAAGAAACACCTAATAAATTTACTTTATCAATTTTCAAATAATCCAAGAGTTTCTTTAAATCTTCTACATGAACATCAATAGTATATCCTTCTTCTAACCTTGCGGATTGCCCTTGATCTCTCATATCATACGTGATAATTTGGTATCCTTCTTTAAATTTAGGGACATGATCTTTCCAGCTTAAAGCACTCATCATGATACCGTTCAAAAGAATCAATGGTTCTCCTTCACCGTGAACTTCATAATGCATTCCAAGATCTTCAAAAATCAACTGAATCACCTCTCATTGTATTCTATATTAATTATAACACTTTTTTTGTATAAAAATAATAGCAATAAGGGGTAAATTTATCGTTTTAATAACATTTATTTGGATAAAATACTTAAAATTAGGATTTCTTATAAAATTCATCAATACTTGAACGAAATATAATTTTTCATATAAAAAATTATTCTTTTAGGAGACAGAAATCTCTTTTTCAATATTGATAAGTTCTGTATCTTGTTTTATTGATAATGAATTTAAATTGATGTTATGGCTTTCTATATTCTTTTTCAATTTCTCAATTTCGGTTTCAAATATCTCTGTATTCTTTTGCATCTTTATATTTACAAAGGCATCTCTCTCATTTACAAATAAATTAATATCAGTAACTCCAAATGATTCTGTTGGTAATATTAGTCTAATTTTTCCATAAGTTTTTGAGCTCTTTTTATTTTCATTTTGAACAATTTCTTCTTTGTTAAAAGAAAGATAAACAGGTAAACCAAACATATTAAACATCATGTAACTCGTATCACTAATATTTTTCATTCCTTCCATGTTTTGATAGGCTGAAATAGCTTTATCTATTACATTGTTAAACAAAACATTATTTTGATTGGAAGATGAGTTATCTTTTTGACTTATTGAATCTACAATTTCCTTAATGTTTTTATCTATATTTATTAAGGTATCATGATTAAATAATAAATTAAAATTGTTTTTGATTGGTTTTGCTAATTGATTAGGTATTTCTGCCCTTATTACTATTATATTTTTCATATTTTTTGTAGTTATATTTTGCTTTTGTATATTTTTTGATAGTTTTTGAAAAAATTCTTTTATTGAATATTCAACCTTTTCACTCTTAGTAAAATTTTCAAAATTGACGAATATTTTATTTATAGGTTTATCAGATTTGATAATTGGATTTTTTCCATTTAGATTTTTTAATAGAAATGGTTCGTTTTTTATAGTAGTTTTTAAAATTATTTTTGGATTAATATTAAGTATAAAATTTGGTTTTTGTTTTGGTATGAGTGGCTTTATACTCGGTTTGTTATTTTTTGATTGTAATAAAAAATTAGATTTATTAAGAAAAATTTTTTCATTCTTATCTTGAAAATTCATTAAAAATTTTGTTAAAGAATCCATGTAAGTTTTATTAAAATTTTTACTATTAGAAATTAAGAAAATATTTTTTGATTTGTCATTACTTTTTATAAAATTGTCAAAAATATTTTTTAAATTATTAGTTCTTAAGATCTTATCATTGTTTGAACTATCAGTTTTTAGTAGAGTTATGATTTTTTTGTTGTTTAAAGGCTTATTGGTATAATTATTTTTTATCATCTCATCATTAGATTTTTTGGATAATTCTCTATTAAATTCTTTAATATTTTGAAGGTTGTTAATTGCTTTATTTGAAGAACTATTGACTTTTTTTTGATCAATAATATTAGGCTTAATTTCAGAAGTTTGATTTTTAGAAAAGTTTTTTTTCTCATTGAGATTATTTTTAGATGTGGTAAAGTTATTTTTTTGAAAAATATTTTCATTAGATATATTTTTATAAGTATTTGTACTGGTTTTATTTTGGAAATACGAAAAGAGTTTCTTAGCTATATTTTTTGCAAACTGTATAGGATCTGGATTTATAGATTTATTTTTTGTAAAATTTTTACCTATATCTTCAATTATATTTTTTAAAATAAATTTTATTTTATCATTTGAAAGTGATGGCACGCTATTAGCTGGTTTTTCAGGTATATTTTTGTCTAAAGTAGTGAAAAAATCACTCAACCATTTTATAAAAGATGCTTTTTTGTTATCTGGAATATTGGTTAATTCTATATCAAAATTCATTGGGCTGTCATTAATCATCAAACTCAAATTGAACATATTTTCAACAATCTGTCCCAGAGCTTTAGTTAATATTTGATTTTTTGAATTATTTTGTACTTGATCAAAAGATAAATATATAATCATACCTGGTTTTAGTGGTACATTAGATTTGTTTTCTAATAAAAGGACTTTCCCCCTATAATTTACTATTAAAGAGTCTTTATTAGCAAAAAGAACCTTTGCTTTTACTTTATTGTTTTCTTCACTTTTTATGGTACTGTTGAAATTTTTTATTAAATTAGAATTAATGTTTAAAAAATCCATATAATCACCTCACAGTAATGTTATCGGTTATTTATTAAAAATAAACATAAATAAATTAATTATAAAAAAATATATTTTTATTATATAATATTAGTGAAAAATAATTTCATCAAATGGGGTAGATAATCATGATTAAAACATATATAAAAGGAATATATGATAGCTTATCATTAAAAGAAAAAGAAATTGCTGACTATATTATAAATAACTCTGAAACTGTTATAAATTCAACTATTTCAGAATTGGCAAAAAATATTGGAATTAGTGATTCGACAGTTTATAGGTTTATTAGGAAGATAGGTTTTATTGGTTATAATGACTTTAAAATTAAGTTGACTCAAGAATTATCTTTCAAAAAGAAAAAAAGAAATATGGATGATAACATTCCAAGTTATGCAAAAATAATTGTTGAAAATAACATCAACTTAATTGAAGACTCTTTAAACTTGCTTAATTATGATGATTTACAAAGAGTTATAGACGAAATTTATGAAACAGAAAGAGTTTTCTTTTTAGGAGTAGGCAGTTCATCTTTTGTATGTGAATACTTCGCAAAAAAGTTGAATGTTTTGGGCAAATATTCTTTATATTATAGCGATACACATATGATGAACTCAATAATTCCCACTTTAAATTCTAATGATCTCATTATTGTTATATCTCATACTGGAGTAACCAAAGATATAGTGATTTTAAGTGAAGCTATAAGAGAGTATTCAAGAAATATAGTTTCAATAACTTCGGGGATAGAATCACCTTTGGCTAAATTAAGTAAAATTGTTCTCACAACTGCGTATGCTAAAGATACTTCGAAGATTGAATTTTTAAGTTCAAGAATTAGTGAATTTATTGTATCTGAAATAATTATAAACGGTTACTATGAAAAGTTAGAAAAGGATAATCCTCTTTATCTAAAAAATTTATTAAGTAAGATTGATGCTCAAAGATTGTCTGAAAAAGGGCTTAAATAATTATTCTTTATCAAAAAGCCCTAATTTTAGTGAATCCCTGACACTTTTATATCTTTTTATTTTAGATTCAACGATTTTGTCTGAGGTAACTAATTTTTCTTTCATCATTAAATATCTCACCATTTCAGGTTCTGTAAAGTACCAATTCCCCGTAGAAGAAAATTCTGGAACATTTACCTTGAATTTGGTACCTATAACAGCCTTTGATTCAATTTTAACTAATCCATTTAACTTTTTAAAATATGAGATTGCATTATGTGTTCTTCCAACAGATATATTTAGGTTTCTTGCAATCTCCCTTACAGAAGTATACATAACGTTATAATTCTTTCCCGCTCCATAACTAATATTATATAAATATAAATAGACTTTTGAAAAAGAACTTGGTGTTAACTGTAATATGTACATTAAAACCTTTTCAGGTATTTGTATAAAAGGTCTAACAGGTCTATATTCAAATGCATTTATACTTTTGTCCTTATTATTACTCATTTTCCCACTCTTCTTTTGAAATAACTTTTGCTCCAGTCAATTCGTAATTTAAAACTTTATAACCCTCATTAAAATTAGCAGTTAAATTAATTTTTTTATAACATTTGCTACCTACAAATTCTTTGTTTATAACATAACCACCATTTTCATAATCTCTTGAAAAATCGTATCCTCTTCTTAAATGAGTTCTAAATTTTTCTCCACAATTATCACATTTAAAGTATACAACTATATTTTTCCCTTCATTATAAAAATCTCCATTCTTAGATATTCTATCTTTGACTTTTTTAAATAAATTAAACATTAATAACACCTCCCTAAATAATTATATCATTTTTTGTTATTATATAATACTTGAACGAGCATAATTTTTTTCATATTAAAAAAATTATTAAAAAATGTGCCATTCATGTATAATTTATATGAGGTGATATTATGGCAAAACTAAAAATTGAAATAGGAGAGCCAATTTTTGGCCCTAAATTTATGGATGGGGGGGTTAATTTTGGGCTTTTTTCAAGAAATGCAAGTAAAGTTATTTTAGAGTTATATGAAAATTTTTATGATGAAAAACCTTTTTTCAGTTATGAATTAGATAAAGAAGATAATAAAACAGGAGATATATGGCATGTATATATAAAAAATATTAAAGATAGGACATATTATGGATGGCGAGTTGATGGTGAATACAATCCAAAAATAGGGAAAAAATTTAATAAAAACAAACTTCTTATTGATCCATATTCAATTGCTGTATCAGGAACTTACGATTTTAGCGAACATCAAATATATGGATATGATAAATCAACTGAAAACGATTTAACGTTTTCAAATAAAAATTCTTCAAGTTGTTCTTGTAAAAGTATTATTGTAGAAGATAAAAATTATAATTGGGAAGGAATAAAAAATCCAAGAATAAAGTTTAATGATACTATAATATATGAAATGCATGTAAGGTTATTTACAATGAATCCAAATTCAGGGGTTGAAAATAGAGGAACTTTTAATGGCTTAATTGAAAAATTGGATTATCTTAGAAATCTGGGAGTTACTTCACTTGAATTGATGCCTGTTTTTGAATTTAATCCAGATTCTAATATAAATAAAAATCCTAAAACTGGTGAAAAATTAAAAGATGTATGGGGATATAACCCCTTAAATTTTTTTGCTGTTACTGGAAATTATACTACAGGGTTAAGATTAGGAGAACAAGTCTTTGAATTTAAAAACTTTGTTAAAGAAGTCCACAAAAGAAATATGGAAGTTATTTTAGATGTTGTATATAATCATACTGGTGAAGGAAATCATTATGGCCCAACAATATCTTTTAGAGGAATTGATAATGAAATTTATTATATATTAGAAAAAGACAAGCGCTATTATGCAAATTATTCTGGCACTGGTAATACTTTAAATTGCTCTCATACTGTTGTAAAAGAAATGATAACTGATTCACTAAGATATTGGGTAAAAGATATGCATGTGGATGGTTTTAGATTTGATTTAGCTGCAATTTTGGGTAGAGATTCTAATGGAAACTGGATAGGAGATTTATCTCTTTTGAAAGACATTGCTGATGACCCAATAATTTCTGGTTCAAAACTAATTGCAGAAGGTTGGGATGCTGCAGGGGGTTATTACGTAGGAGAATTTCCTACAGGTTGGGCTGAATGGAATGGTAAATATAGAGACACGGTAAGAAAATTTGTTAGAGGAGATAAAGGACAAGTCGGAGATTTAGCAACAAGAATAGCCGGAAGTCCTGATTTATTTAAAAAAGACGGAAGGAACCCAACAAATAGTGTTAACTTTATTACTGCTCATGATGGTTTTACAATGTGGGATTTGGTTTCTTACAATAGAAAACACAATTATTTGAATGGTGAAAATAATAATGATGGGACAAACGATAACTTTTCTTTCAACCATGGTATTGAAGGAAACACAGATGACATTGGTATACTAAATTTAAGAAAAAAACAGATTAAGAATTTTTTGGTGATACTTATGACTTCACAGGGAACTCCGATGTTACTTATGGGTGATGAACTTTTAAGATCACAAAATGGAAATAACAATGCTTATTGTCATGATAATGAACTTACTTGGGTTGATTGGTCTTTGGAAAAAAAGAATAAAGATATACTTAATTTTTATAAAAAGATCATACAATTTAGAAAAGATCATTTTTGTTTAAGAAGAGAACATTTTTTCACCGGACAAGATTATACAGGAGATGGAATAGCTGATGTTACATGGCATGGTGTAAAGCCATATAGTCCAGATTTTAGTTATGATTCCCACACTCTTGCTTATATGGTTAGCGGTGAAGATTTTTTGGATCCAGAGCATTTAATAGATAATGATGTATATGTTGCTTTAAATTCTTATACAAAACCCTTAGAGTTTGAATTGCCATGCCTTAAAAATAAATCATGGTATTTAATAGCAGATACGTCTAAAAATTCACCTAATGATATCCTTGATAAACCCGTTAAAGTTGATTTAAAATATATGGTAGATGCTAAAAGTTCTATTATATTAATTAGTAAATAAAAAATTAGAAAGTGAGGGATATTTTTGAAAACAGATATACAAATAGCAAAAGAAGCTAAACTTGAAAAGATCGAGAAAATAGCAGAACAACTAAACATACCAGAAGAATACTTAAATCCTTATGGAAAATATATAGGAAAAGTGTCTTCGAGGTATTATGAAGAAATAAAAGATAACAAAGACGGAAATCTAATTTTGGTTACTGCAATAACGCCAACCCCAGCCGGAGAAGGTAAAACAACAACTTCCATTGGTCTTTCCATGGGGTTAAATAAAATGGGGAAAAAATCAATCGTTGCCTTGAGAGAACCTTCCTTGGGACCAGTAATGGGAATAAAAGGTGGTGCAGCAGGTGGAGGCTATTCACAGGTATTACCAATGGAAGACATAAACCTTCATTTTACTGGAGATATTCATGCAATTACAACGGCTCATAATTTGGTTAGTGCTGTAATAGACTCTCATATAAAATTTAAAAATGATTTAGAAATAGATCCAACTCAAGTATTTTGGAAAAGAGCTCTCGATATGAACGACAGGGCCTTGAGGAATATTGTTGTTGGGCTTGGTGGAAAAACTAATGGTTTAGTTAGAGAAGATGGATTTATCATTACTGCCGCCTCAGAGATCATGGCCGTTTTATGTTTATCTGAAAACATTGATGATTTAAAAGAAAAATTATCTAAAATAGTAATAGCAAGAAATATGGATAGAAAACCAATAACAATAGGTGATCTTAAAATTGAAGGAGCTTTAGCTTTGATTTTAAAAGATGCCCTAAATCCAAATTTAGTTCAAACCATAGATGGAACACCAGCATTTATTCACGGTGGACCATTTGCAAATATCGCACATGGAACTAATTCAATAATAGCAACAAAAATGGCAATTAAAATGTCAGATTATACAGTTACAGAAGCCGGGTTTGGCTCAGATTTGGGAGCTGAAAAGTTTTTAGACTTCGTTAGTCCAAACTATGGCTTAGATCCAAAAGTAGTGGTTATTGTAGCAACTGTAAGAGCATTAAAATATCATGGTGGAATGTCTTTAAAGGAATTAAAAAAAGAAAGTATATACCATCTAAGAAAAGGCTTAGAAAACTTGAGAGTTCATATAGAAAATATGAGAAAATACGATATCCCAGTAGTAGTTGCGATCAATAAATTTGATTCTGATTCCGAAGAAGAAATCCAAATGGTCGAAAACTTTTCTGAAGATATGGGAGTAGAAGTGAGTGTTAATGAAGCCTTTCTAAAAGGTTCAGATGGTACGATTGATTTAGCCGAAAAAGTAGTAAAAACTGTTGAAAATTCAAATACTAAATTCAAACCAATTTACAACCCTGAAGATGATATAGAAGAAAAAATCGAAAAGATAGCGACAAAAATATATAGAGCTGGCAATGTTGAATTTACTCTACAAGCTAAAAAAATGATAAAATTTTTTGAAAAATATGGTTTTGATCATTTACCTATTATAATAGCAAAAACACAATCATCTATTTCTGATGATAAAAAGAAATTAGGAGCGCCAAGTGGATATGAGTTTACTATAAGAGATTTCGAGCTTTCTGCAGGTGCTGGATTTATTGTTGCGTTATCTGGTGAGATAATGAGGATGCCTGGTTTATCAAAAATACCGAATGCTGTTAATCTTGATATAGATAACGAAGGAAATATAAAAGGTTTATCATAATATAATATCTGGGGTGAAAAAATAGATGGTAATAGATGTAGAGAACACTGTTAAAGAAGTTGAAAAAGAAATTGAATATCTGAAAAGTAAAACAGAAAAACCAAAGCTTCTAAGTTTAACTACAAAATTAAACGGTTCGATTAAAGCTTACCTAAATTCACAAGCAGAAATAGCAAAAAAATATGGTATAGATTTTGAGTATATCAAATCAGATAACCTTTATGAGGATATAAAAAAATACAACAAAGATATTTCTGTTGATGCACTTTTTATAGCAAAACCTTTGAAAAAAGATTATGACGATAAACAAGTTGCAAAATTGATAAACCCTAAAAAAGATATAGAAGGGATCAGCTATCATAACATAGCAGCAATGTTTTACGAAGATGAATACTTCATTCCTTGTACTGCAGAATCAGCGGTCAAAATATTAGAGGATAATTTGAACATAACAGGTAAAAAAATTGCTTTAATGGGTAGATCTTATACTGTTGGTAAACCTATTTCGATTCTTTTACAGAAAAAAGGAAGGGACGCAACTTTAACTTTGATAAATTCAAAGACCAAAGGTCAAAAAGAAATTACAAAATCTGCAGATGCTATAATTATAGCTATAGGTATTGCTGAATACTTGAACGAGGATTTTGTATCAAAAGGACAAAAAGTTATTGATGTAGGAATAAATGTTGAAAACGGTAAATTAGTTGGAGATGCAAAAAAAACAATTTCAAAAATTTGTGATGTTACTCCCGTTCCAGGAGGAGTTGGAAATGTAACTTCTACAATATTAATGAGAAATGTTTATAGAGCAAAAATTTTAAACAGGGGGTTCTAAAATGGAAGAATATTTCGACTATGCAGTAGAACAGATTATATCATTGTGTAAAATTCCTAGTCCTACTGGCTACACCAAAAAAGTTATAGAGTATTTAAAAAGAGAATTTGATAATCTGGGATTTAAATATGAGATCACCAATAAAGGTGCTTTTCTCACTGACTTAGGTGGAGTAGGTAATCCATTACTATTAGCGGCTCATATAGATACTTTGGGGGCTATGGTTAGATCGATAAAATCAAATGGAAGGATAAGACTGACAAAGATTGGTGGATATCCAGAGAATAATATAGAGGGGGAAAACTGTATTATTCATACAAGGGATGGAAAAAATTATACAGGAACTATTCAATTAAATCATCCATCAACACATGTTTATAAAGATATAAAAACTATGGAAAGAAATGATGAAAATATAGAAGTTGTTATAGATGAAAAAGTAGAATCAAAAGAAGATGTGGAAAAACTGGGTATCAAAACGGGAGATTTTATTTCATTTGATGCAAGAACAATTTATACCAATTCGGGTTTTATTAAAAGTAGACACTTAGATGATAAAGCCAGTGCGGGTATTTTAATTGCAATAGCTAAAATGATAAAAGATGATAAATTGAAATTAAAAAGAAAAGTGTATATTATGTTCACATCTTATGAAGAAGTTGGACATGGAGGATCTGCTGGTATCCCTTCTGATGTAAAAGAAATGATCTCAGTTGATATGGGAGCCATAGGAGACGATTTAAACTGTAATGAATATCAGGTCAGTATTTGTGCAAAAGACTCAGGTGGGCCGTATGATTACGATGTGACTAACGATTTAATAGATATAGCTGGTTATAATAATATAGATCATGCAGTTGATATTTATCCCATGTATGGTTCTGATGTTGAAGCTACTTTAAGGGCTGGTTATGACATTAAACATGGATTAATAGGCCCAGGTGTGTTTGCTTCTCACGGATACGAAAGAACTCATAAGGATGCGATTAAAAATACAACAAAATTACTGTTTAATTATATTTCAAAATAATAACGAGGCACTCCTATAAATGGAGTGCCTTAATTCTTTTTTTATTAGAATTTTTTAATATTTTTTCTACTCTTTCTACCTTGGCCTTATCAAAATCATTTAAGTTGCCATTATTTTCTTTTGCATATAATATTTGGTCTAATTCTTTATAGCTTATTCCCATGGCAAATTCATCTGTTATTCCTGGAATTAAATCGGGTGAAGGGGATTTATCTATTATTTTGTTAGGTATTTTCAAATATTTAGCCATTTCAATAACTTCTGTTTTATATAGGTGAAAAAGTGGCTCTATTTCAACTGCATCATCTCCGTATTTAACAAAAAATCCAGTTTTATATTCTGATTTGTTTGTCGTTCCACAAACAAAATAATTTCTCTTTTCTGCTTCGAAATATAGTTGTGTCATTCTTATTCTGTGCTTTATTCTATAAAAAGCCAGCCCTTTTAAAAAATCTTCGTCTCCATCCCCTTTCAAATCATCGATAAAAGTGTCATCAGAAGATTCTTCCCACCTCTTTTTTACATATTTGTTCTGTATTGATCTTGGTATTAAAAAAGTAGGAGGCTCTAATCTATAAACACCTGACTTTCTTAATATAGGAGTGATATCTTTTTTAACGTATTCTATTCCCAAAAAATCACAAACGATTTTAGAATCTTTTACAGTTTCAGAAGATGAGTCCCTTTCAGGTAACAATACCCCAAACACTTTATTTTTTCCTAAAGAATCAACCAGTATTTTTGCTGCAACAGCAGAATCCAATCCACCACTTATACCTATTAAGGCACCTTTATAGTTATATTCTTTATAAAAATTGTTAATAAAATTCTTAATCTTTTTCAATTCTTCTTTTATAATCATTTTTAACCCCCGTTATATTTCATCCAGTAATGATGTATGTTGTTCAGACCTCAAATAAATACCAGTAGTTTGAATACTCGTATGACCCAGAATATACCTGACCTCTTCTATATTTTTACCAGAATTCAACAATTTTTTTGCACACGTGTGTCTCAAAGCATGAGGAGTTGCATTTATCAAATTTATGTTGGCACCATTTTCATTCATTTTTTTGATTTCTTCGTTGGATATTTGTACATATTTCTTGAATCTTCTTTGCATAGTTCTGGAAGTGGGTACATTTTTATTCTTCAAAAGTTTATCAAAGATGAAAGTATCTGTTAGACTTAAAATATTTTTGGCATAATCAAAAGAAATTTTTAGTATTCTTTCTTTTGAGCCTTTACCATTAACAATTATTTCTGCATAATTTTTGTGAACAATAAAGTTTTCTCTTTTCAAATTTAGAGCTTCAGAAATACGCAACCCTATTTTTAAAAGCAATCCAAAAAAATTCTTGTCATATTCGTTTTTGCTTATGTATTTGAATATTATCTCCAATTGATCTTCAGTTAAGCCTTTTGGGACTTGATTTGGACTTTCAGTGTATGCATCTTTCCAATATTGAATTCCATCTATGTATTGATTTTCATAAAGATAGTTTAAAAAAGATCTTATAACAACAACTCTCAATCTTATGGTCCTTTTAGAAAGTTTGGAATTATCCTCTAAATATTTCAGAAAAGCTATTTTATTTATACCCATCTCATCTATATATGCTTTATAAGAATTGAGTATTTTTCTGTATTCTTTTATTGTTGAATCTGCCCTTCTTTTTATGTATTTTAAATGAGAAAGAAATTCTTCTATATATTTTTCTGTATTATTTAACATGCATATCCCTCCAAATTAATTATATCATCAATAAGATTTAATGGACATATAGTTTTTTTGTGATAAAATATTTTAGATTAAAAATTCAGAGGTGAATTATGGGAGAAAAACATATATTAGAAAACAAATATATTATATTTTTTGTAGCCCTATTGGCATGTTTACTATGGGGATCAGCTTTTCCAACTTTAAAAGTTTCATTTCAAGAGTTAAATTTGTCAAATAATGATATATGGTCAAAAGTGCTTTTTGCAGGCTTTAGATTTTTTGGATCCAGTATATTATTGTTTATATTTTTGTTATTCAGAAAAGAAAAGATGAGAATTAAATTAAATCCTTTATATAAGATTTTTATTCTGGGGTTATTACAAACTACTTTACAATATTTTTTCTTCTACAATGGGTTGGCAAACACTTCTGGGATGAAGGCAGCGATACTACAATCAAGTTCAACTTTTTTTGTAGTTATATTGGCTCATTTTATATACAATGATGATAAAATCAACAACAGAAAAATTATTGGTTTGACAACTGGTTTTTTGGGAATAATATTGGCAAATTGGGGGAGCGGGTTCAACCTTGATTTTTCATTTAATGGGGAAGGATTTTTATTGATAGCCGGGTTAGTTGCCTCATTTGGAACTATTTTGGCAAAATATCTTACTATTAACCTAAACCCTTTTTTGATTACAGCAATTCAAATGCTTTTTGGTTCAACAATATTAATTGTTATTGGTTCTTTTAAAGTAGGATTTTTTTCTCTTGATTTCAATTTATTGAGTTTTTCTTTACTTATTTACAGTTCTCTTTTATCAGCTGTTGCCTTTAGCCTTTGGTATTCACTTTTAAAATACAATAAAGCTGGAGAAGTTACCATATATAGATTTATGATACCAATATCAGGCTCAGTTTTATCCAGTATTTTTATACCAGGTGAAAAACTGAACATTCAGATATTGTTTGCTTTACTTATGGTTGCAATAGGTATAATATCTATTAATTATAGAAAAAGAAATAACACAGAGACATCTATATGATATCTCTGTGTTATTAATTTTATAATAATTTTTCTATTTCATAGTACAATTTTACTTTATCTAATTATCGTTTATTTTTATACCATGTCAAAAATTTCTTTTATTTTTGAGTTTATCTGATCTAATTTTTGTTCTGATCTCTTCCTGTCCTTATCCTTTGAATAAATATAGATCTTTATTTTTGGTTCAGTCCCCGAAGGCCTAATTGAATACCAAGAACCGTCATCAAACCAAAATCTCAAAACATTTGAAGTTGGAATTTCTGATTTTTCTTCTTTTCCTGTTTTCACATCTACCTCTTTATTCTCGAGATAATCTGCATATTTTATTAGTTTCATATCTTCTATTCTTTCAGGGTAGTTCTCTCTATAATACTCCATGATCCTTTCAATTCTTTTTTTACCTTCAATTCCTTCTAAGATCATAGAATAATTGTTCTCAAGCTGATAACCATGTTCATCATATATATCTTGAATGACATCTAATAATGTCTTATTTTTAGTTTTGTAAAAAGCAGCCGCCTCTGCTAATAACATTGCTGCAATAACTCCATCTTTATCTCTTACAAAAGTACCAGCAACAAAACCAATACTTTCTTCATAGCCAAAAATGAATTCTCCAGCACCTTTTTCAAGTAATTCATTTTCTTTTCCACAAATATTCTTAAACCCAGTTAAAGCTTCATAAGTATCAATTCCATATTTTTCACCGATAGATTTTCCTAAATTTCCTGTAACAACAGATTTTACTATAAAACCTTTCTCTGGCAATTTGTTTTCTTCTTTTCTTGATTCTAAGATATAGTTAATAAGTACCGCCCCAGTTTGGTTACCAGTTAAAGCTATATATTTTCCCTCTTGATTTTTAACTTCAACAGCTAACCTATCACAATCTGGATCTGTTGCTATTAATATATCAGCATTTTTTTCTTTGCCTAATTCTTCGGAAAGTTTAAACGCTTTTGTATCTTCAGGATTTGGATATCCAACAGTTGAAAAATCTGGATCAGGATGTTCTTGCTCAGGAACTACAAAAACATTTTTAAATCCTCTTCTTTTCAATACGTCTCTAACTGGTTTGTTTCCAGTTCCGTTTAATGGTGTGTATATTATGTTAATGTTTTTGTCTATATTTTCTTTAATAGCTAAATTAAGAACTTCTTTTTTATATTTTTCTTTTATATCTTGACCAATATATTCAATCAAGCCTTTATCAACAGCTTCTTTTAAATTCATAGGATTAATATCTTTAAAATAATCTAATTTTTCAATTTCAGAGGTAATGGCTTCTGCAATATCTGCCATAATTTGGCTTCCTTCTTCCCAATAAACTTTATAACCATTATACTCTCTTGGATTATGACTTGCTGTTATTACAATTCCTGATATAGCATTTAATTCTCTAACTGAATAAGAAAGAATAGGAGTTGCAGTAATATCATCATGTAAATAAACTTTTATGCCCTTATTAGCTAAAATCCTCGCGGCTAATTCAGAAAATTCTTTTGAAAAGTACCTTACATCGTAAGCTATAGCTACTCCTCTTTTTTTTGCTTCATCACCTTTGGATTCAATGAAATTAGCTAATCCCTGAGAAGCTCTTCCAACAGTAAAAACATTCATTCTATTTGTTCCCATCCCAAGTTTACCTCTTAAACCAGCTGTTCCAAACTTAAGGTCTTCATAAAATCTATCTTGTATTTCTTCCTGGTTATCCTTCAAATTAAGTAGTTCTTCTTTTTCTTTTTGAGATAGTTGATCTGAATTTAACCATTCGTTGTAGATTTTCAAAAAATCTCTCATACTTTTTCCTCCTTAATTGTTAAATGCTTCATTCATATTATTTAAAGCTTTTTCTATAATTTTTCTTGTTGTAGCTATATTCATTCTAAAAAATCCTTTTCCCCCTTCACCAAAAATACTACCTTCTTCCAATCCAACTCCAGCTTTATTTATCAGAATATCTTTTACCGTTTCTTCATCGCCCAATTCTCTCATGTCTAACCATAAAAGATATGTTCCTTCGGGTTTAAAAAATTTAATTTGTGGAATGTTGGATTTAAAATACTCATCAATGAAGTCTATGTTTTCTTCTAAATACCAAATCAATTCATCAAGCCAATCCCTTCCGTAATTGTATGCTGCTTCTAAACCCCTGATACCAAATATGTTTGTTAAGTCTGAACTATAACGTGTTTTGGTTTTTTCAAATAATTCCTTTAGTTCCTTATTTGGTATAATAGCATTAGCAGTTTCTAACCCAGCAATATTAAAAGTTTTACTTGGTGCAGTAAAAGTGATAGTGTTGTTTTTTACATATTCACTTATCTTTTGAAAGGGTATATGTTTAAACCCTTTATAAACAAGATCAGCATGAATTTCATCAGAAATTACAATTTTACCATATTTTTCAGCGAGATCTGCAATTTTTTTCAGTTCTTCTTTTTTCCAAACTCTTCCAACAGGGTTGTGTGGAGAGCAAAGTATGAAAAGCTTCATTTTATCATCTTTAAATTTATCTTCGAGATCTTCAAAATCCATTATATATCCGCTATCTGTATAGATCATTTCATTTTTAACAATTTTTCTTTCATTATTTTTAATAACTTCATAAAAAGGGTAATAAACAGGTGTTTGGATTAGGATTTTATCTCCAGGATTTGTAAGGGCATTTATTGCAATTTTCAAACCTGGGACTACTCCTGGCGAAAAAGATATCCAGTTTTTTTCTATTTTCCATTCATGATAAATTCCAAACCATCTTATTATGGCATTATAATAACTATCAGTTCTGGTTGGATAACCAAAAACTCCGTGATCTACTACTTCTTTTAGAGCATTTAAAACTTCTTCAGGGGCTTTGAAATCCATATCTGCCACCCACATAGGGATTACGTCGCTTTTTCCAAAAATAGTTTCGTTTAAATCCCATTTAACTGAATTAGTGTTTTTTCTATTTACAATGTTTTCAAAAATATTAACCATCTCCTTTGAATTATGTTAACTTTTATAAAAGTAAGAATATTTTATATATATAAGTTTATTTAGGCATAAATGATGTTAAATAGTTATAATTGTCTTTGAAGAAATTTAATTTATACTTAAAAAAGTGATAATATATATGTGTAGTTGTTTTATCAAGTTTTTCTCTCTATGTTCATAAAATCATTAGATGGTGCTGAAAAGCACCTTTTTTTTTATATCAAAGAGGTGACAAAATGAAAGTGACGATTATTGGCGGAATAAATTATGATTTAACAATCACTTCTCTTAATAAGATTATACCATTTGATTCTAATCCTTCAAAAATTAATTACTCTCCGGGAGGAGTAGGCAGAAATATAGCGGAAGTTTTGGGAAAGGCGTTTTATAAAAATCACAAACATGAAATTACAATGCTTGGAGCAGTTGGGTTGGATTTTGAAGGTGAATTTGTTTTAAAAGAAACAGAGAATGCTGGAGTGAACTGTAAAAATGTAAAAAAAGATAAAAAAATAAGTACAGGCAAGTATATAACCTTTAATGATGTAAACAACGATATGTATGTAGCGGCCAATGATATGAGAATATATGATCATATTAGTAAAGAAGATATATTATTATGGGAAAATATTCTAAAAAGCACAGAAATTTTGTTAATAGATACTAATTTAAATATTGAGATTATAAATAAAGTTTTGTCTTTAACACCAAAAAATATAATTACAATTATAGAAACAGTATCTATGAACAAAATTTTGAAACTAAAAGGATTAAGATATGATGTTGATATTCTCAAGACTAACAAGAACGAGTTTATGTATTTTTACAATTTAGATGAAGAACATCAAATTTTCGAAAAATGTAAAAATATAAAATCATTTCATGATATAATTATAACTAATAAAGAAAAAGAAGTTTTATATTATTCAGACCAAAAGATGGACTATATTAAAACAATTAGTTCAGATGTTATCAATTCAAATGGAGCTGGAGATTCTTTTACAGCAGGGTTAGTTTACGGCCTTATGAATAATTTTAGTATAATAAAGTCTATTGAATATGGTAATGTTTTTGCCAGTCTATCTTTGAGATCAGAGAAAATATTTCCCAGTATTTTAAAAATAGAAAAAATTAATGAAATATACAGGAGGAGTTATGATGAAGATTAAGTTTGATTTTTTGGATATTAAACCAGAAGTAAAGGAAGCTATAGATGAAGGGAAACCTATTATCTCTTTGGAGTCAACAATTATTTCACATGGCATGCCGTACCCGCAAAACGTAGAAACCGCTAAAATGTTAGAAAATTTAGCAAGAGAAAAAAATGTAGTGCCAGCCACTATAGCCGTTATTGGCGGAAAAATTAAAATTGGGTTAAATGAAGATGATCTTGAATTTATTGCAAAAACTAAAAATATCGTTAAAGCAAGCAGAAGAGATATATCATATGTTATATCCCAAAAATTGAATGCAGCAACTACTGTATCAGCTACTATGATCTTTTCTGCAATGGCAGGGATAAAGATTTTTGCTACAGGTGGTATAGGAGGAGTTCACAGAGGAGCAGAAAAAAATTTTGATATATCTGCCGATCTACAAGAACTTTCTAGAACAAATGTAGCTGTAGTATGTGCTGGGGCTAAGGCTATATTAGATCTAAAACTAACAATGGAGTATTTAGAAACAATGGGAGTACCAGTAATTGGCTATAGGACAGATCAGCTACCTGCTTTTTATTCTAAAGATTCAGGACTAAAAGTTCCTTTTAGGTTAGATTCTGTTGCAGATATTGCCGGTTTGATGAAAACAAAATGGGATTTAGGTCTTTCTGGAGGAGTTTTAATAACAAACCCAATTCCTGAAGAATTTTCAATGGATAGTTCTTATATTAATAAATCTATTGATAAAGCATTAATAAAAGCAAAAGAGCTTAATATAGAAGGCAAACAATTAACTCCATTTTTATTGGAAGAGATAAAAAATATAACCGAAGGTAAGAGTTTAGATTCTAACATAGAGTTAGTAAAAAACAACGTATTATTAGCTTGTGAAATTTCTAAACAGTATTATAGTTGATTTATCTGGGAGAAATAAGGGGTGATAAAGTTGGATATTAAAATCAAAGAAACTTTTAATGGTATGATGAAAAAATTACAAAGAGAGAAAGTGATAACTTTTATTAAAAGTAAGATCGAAAATGGTGAAGTTACTTATAAAGAACTATATCAGGAACTATTAATACCATATCTATCGAATTGGCATTGTGATGAGGACATTCAGGAATTATGTATTTTTAAAGAGCACGTTTCTACATCTATAATAAGATCAATAATAGAAATAAACTATCCTTATATTGTACAGAACAGGATGAAATTGATTGAAGAAGGTACTATAACAGAATTAAGAAAGAAAGTTTTTATAGCTTGTCCCGCAGGAGAATATCATGAAATAGGCGCAAGGATAGTTTCAGATATTTTTTATCTTAACGGGTATGATGTTTTATATGTTGGGGCTAATACTCCGCTTAATGAAATAATTAAAATGACAAAAGTATATGTACCTGATTATATAGCGTTAAGCGTCAGCGATCCTTATAACATAATATCTGCAAAAAAAGTTATTCAAAAATTAAAAGAAAACAATTCACAATCAAAGATAATTGTTGGTGGTAGAGCTTTTAGATTAAATCCCCATATTTTTAGTCAAATTAAAGCTGACTTTTTGCTTGATACTTTTCATGAAATAGAAAAGCTTGCTGAAGGTGATAAATAATGGCTTTTTTATCAAAAATAGCGTTTAGGTTTATGAAAAAAGGTGGAGGACAGACTATATTGATTATATCAGCTATAGCTATTGGAGTAGCCATACAGATTTTTCTTGGTCTTTTGATTCAAGGGCTCCAAGACAGCCTTGTAAATGAAACTATAGGAGACTCATCACACATTTCAGTATCTTCAAAATTAGAAAATGGAAGCATACAAGATTATGAAAATATTACTAAACAAATACAAAAATCTAATTCTAATAATGAAATTAAAGTTGTTAATCCAGTGATTTCAAAACCTTCAACTCTACAATTTGAATCAGTAAATAAAAATATATTTATAAAAGGAATGCCTATTGATTCAGGAGAAAAGATTTATGAATTTTCTCAAAAGTTGTTAGAAGGTAAAACTCCAGTTGATGGAGAAGTCATTTTGGGTGATTATTATAGAGAAAAATTTGGCCTTAAAATTGGAGATGAAATTAGCATCTTTATTTTTGAAAAATTTAAAACTGAAACATTGAAAATCTCTGGTTTCTTTAAATTTGGAGTTCAAAATATCAACGAAAGTTGGCTTATTACTAATTTGGACACAGCACAAAATCTCTTTGAAACAAATTCTGTTACTAATATAGAAATGCAAGTTGATAAACCATTAGAAGTTGAAACTGTACAATCCAATTTAATTGAATCACTATCTCTTGATGAACAATTAAAAATAGTAACCTGGAAGGAGTTAAATGCTGATTTATTAACAGCTTTGAGTAGTCAGTCTCTTTCCAGTATATTAATACAAGTTTTTGTAATTATATCTGTTTCTTTAGCGATTGCCTCTGTTTTGATAGTATCTGTTTTACAAAAATCGCGAGAAATAGGCATCTTAAAAGCTATGGGTATAAAAAATTATCAATCGAGTTTAATTTTTGTACTTGAAGGTTTATTTCTTGGTGTTATCGGTGCAATTATAGGAGTTGTATTAGGAGTTGGACTTATTTTATCTTTTACCACATTTGCTATTAATGCAGATGGGACCCCAGTAATTCCTCTTACTTTTAATTACGGATTTATTCTTTTATCTTTTACCATAGCAGTTTCTTCTGCTCTTATTGCATCTATTATAGCTGGAAGAAAATCTTCTAAATTAAATCCTATTGAGGTGATTAAGAATGGATAATTACTTAATTAAAATGGAAAAGATAAACAAAATATACGGAGATAAAATAAAAAATCATGTAATACACGACCTTGATTTGGAGATAAGAGAAAATTCTTTTGTTTCAATTATTGGGCAATCAGGTAGTGGTAAAACTACACTTCTCAATCTAATGGGAACATTGGATACTCAAACTTCAGGAGAAATAATTATAGATGGAATTAACACAGGGAATATGAGTAAAAAAGAATTAGCAGAATTAAGAAATAAAAAAATTGGATTCATATTTCAATTTCATTATCTTTTAAATGAGTTTACTGTTTTAGAGAATGTGTTAATACCTTATCAGATTTCTGGTAACAAAATAAATCAAAAAGTAAAGAATAAAGCAAAAGAGTTGTTAGAGTTAGTTGGTTTAAAAAACGTTATTAATTCGAATTCTAACAAAATATCTGGTGGTCAGCAACAAAGAACTGCAATAGCAAGAAGCTTGATAAATGATCCGCCAATTATACTTGCAGATGAACCTACTGGTAACTTGGATTCAGATACAACAGAAGGTATATACAATTTGTTTAGAAAAATACATAAAGAGTTAAACACTACCTTTGTGATAATAACTCATGATCAACATGTTGCTGAAAAAACGGATAGAATTATAGAATTAAAAGATGGAAGAATTGAATCAGATATATATACTACATAATAATATATCTGTTATATATTGTATATCTATATAATATTATTATTTTATTATTAATATATAGCTATATATAATATCACAATTATATATAGCTATAATTTTATGTATAGCATATAACTATTTATACACTATATTATAAAGTCTTTTTAATATCAAATTTTTTATTATGTGTGTAATATCAAAATGGTATAATATTTTTTGAGATGAAATTAATTTATTAAAAATAAATTTTTATTGATCTTGATTTTATTGACAAAAGAGCATAATTATTGTCGGAAAACCTAAGTTTTCCGACATATATTAAAAATATTTTGAAATAAAGCTTTAGAAAGGTGATTATATAAAGGGTTCAGAGGCCTCCTTTCAAAATCCTTTGTGTGGTGATTGTCATTTTAAAATGAACAAATACATTATTTAGTTTTTAAAAGCGTTTCTATGGCTAAAATACAAAGAGGGTATATTACAAAAAATATGTATATGAACAATATAAATATAAATATGCAAGATATAGTATATTATGATTTACTAAAAATAAATAAATTTATGAAACAATAATAGTAATATAATGTAGTGTAAAATATAATATAAAATATATAAAAATTTATACGATGATAAATGAGGTGTTTTTTATAAAAATTAAAAAAAGTACTGAAAAGAAAATTGAAATATTATTAGATATTGCAAAAGCAGAAATGTTAGAAAAAGGTATATCAAATTTTAGTTTTGATAAAGTGATTTCTTCAACATCACTTAGTAAGGCTACAGTTTATAAAATATTTATAAATAAAGATGGTTTTATAAAAGCAGTTATAAGCTCTACTCTTGAGGATATTATTCCTCCTTTTAAAGAGTTATTAAATAAATACAAATCTTTATCAGATGCTCTAAATGATTTGGAAAATATTAATTTTGACGCTAAAGCATGGATAGAACAATATCGCATAGAAGATCTTATGGCACATAAAGAATATACAGAATTCATTAATAATTTTTATTATAAACATTTTGGACATTTGATAATGAATAAAATTAAAGAATTCCAAGATGATGGAGATATTAGGAATGATATAGAACCTATATATATATTTGAGTTTATTACTTCAGTTACTAAAGGAATGGGGATAATGTTGAAAGATAAAGATTACAAAAAAGTAGTTAATAATTACAGTAAATTAATAAAAAGTTCTTTGACTAATACAAGGGAGTTATGAAATGTTACTATTAGCAAACACTTCACTGGGTTTAGAAAAAATATTAAAACAAGAATTGAAAGAATTGAACTTCAAAATTAAAGATGTTAAAAATGGAATGGTTTATTTCAATGTAGAAGAAGAGAAAGTAAAAGATGTTAAAAAGATCAGAACGGCAGAAAGAATTTATTTAATTATGAAAGAGTTTAAGTTTAAAAAATTAGATGATTATTTTGAAAATATATACAGAATTAGGTGGAATGAATATTTTGATATTAAAGACAGGGTTATTATCGATAAAGTCATATTGAACAGTAAATATCATAAATCACAAAAAACCTTTCAATCTCTAACCCAAAAAGCTGTCTATAAAAGTATGATGGATGAGTATAAAATAGATTTTATGATGGAGAGTAAAAATACATACAAATTAAGAGTCTTTATCTTTGGTATAAAAGCAGTTGTTGCAATGGACTTATCTGGGGATCCTTTACACAAGAGAAATTATAGAAAGTTTATTTCCAAAGCCCCTTTAAAAGAACATATAGCTTCTGCGCTTATAATAAACTCTGGCTGGAATAAAAAATCTCCGTTAATAGATCCTTTTTGTGGAAGTGGAACAATTCCTTTAGAAGCAGGATTAATTGCTGCAGGTATACCAGCTGGGTTCTTAAGAGAATATGACTTTGAGAAGATGAAAAAGTTCAAGGAAATAATTGAAAACAATAAAATTAATCAAGAAAATAAGATATTTAATAATCCGAAAATAATAGGAACAGATAAAGAAGACGATATGATAGAAACATCAAGAAAAAATTATGATAACATAGGTTTAAATTTGAACATATCCTTTTATAAATCAAGTATGGAAAAAGTAAAAAATGATTTTGATGAAAAGGGAGTTATAATTACCAATCCACCATATGGAGTCAGGTTAGAAGATAATAAACAAGCTATTAAATTGGTTAATCAGATGCGATACTTAAAAAAAGAATTTTCTGGTTGGGGACTTACCGTGATAACTAGTTTAAAAGATTTTGAAAAATATTTTGACATGAAGGCCTATTCAAAAATAGACATATTAAATGGAAAAATAAAATCTTATATTTTCACTTATAAGGAGATATAACATGAAAATAAAAGTTTTTATCTTAATATCTTTAATTTTATCTATTCTTATTTTTTCTGCTACAGGAGAATTCTACTATAATTACAAGCCCAAAAATGAATCAACAGATATTACTAATGTGTTAGCTAATGAAGATCTTTTGAATAGATTAGAAGAAATTATTGAAAAAAATAATTATTTTATTGGCATTGATATAGATGATATTAAAGGAAATGATGTTGTATCTATAAATTCTGAAAAATATTTTCGTCCAGCTTCTTTAACAAAATTGATAACCACATATCTGTCAATAGATGAATTTGGTTTGGATAAGAATTTTTATACTTATATCTATTTAGAAGAAACTCCAAAAAGTCAGCTAAATTCTAATGTATATATACAAGGGAAAGGAGATCCTTTTTTAACTGTTGAAGAGTATAAAAGCTTTCTTAACAAGCTTAAATTAAGTGGTGTTGATACTATATATGGTGACCTAATATTTGACTTTACTTATTTTAAAAAAGTTGGATATGGAGAGGGTTGGATATGGAACGACCCACAACCACAAATCCTTCCATTAAATATCTGGACTAATAACAATGCCATATCAAAAGAAACAACATACGAAAGTCAAAAAGATAGAATAAAGTATTTAACAGTATATCTACTAAATGATTTAGGAATAAATTTTCAAGGCGAAATATATGAAGATAAAGTCCCAGAAAATTACAATCCCTTTTTTACTAACAGTTCTGAAAAATTGGAAAGTATTTTAGAATTTATGAATAGAGAAAGTGATAATTTCATATCAGAACATTTATTCAGATATTTACTAAACGAATGGGATATGGGAATGAATTATTCATATAAAGACATAATAAACAAAATCAATGAAAAAATAGAATTTATAAATAAAGAGTTTATAATAACTGATGGCACAGGGCTATCTACATATAATTTAGTAACCCCATCGATAATGAATAAAATTATCTTAAAAATCGTGGATGAAGTTTCACTTGAAAAAACAAAATATTTATTAACAACTTCTTTTGAAAAAGGTGTTTTTTATAATAGATATAATAAATCGAATTTATGGGTAAAAACCGGCACATTGTTCACTGATTCTGCAATATCGGGAATTCTCGAAAGTTCTAATAATAATTTTTACATTTTTACCATATTAATAAATAATTCAGTACAAGACATGAATGACATAAAAGATTTGGAGATAAAATTAATTGAAATTATTTATAAATACTTAAACTAAAACCAGCTAAAGAGCTGGTTTTAGTTTATTGATAAATATTTAATTTTAAATAATCAGGAATTCCATTTTTATATGGAGGTGTGAATTCTCCTTCTATTAGAGGTTTACAATATTCTAAAAACTTTTCAGTTACATATAAACCATCTTCAGAAATAAATTCTTTTGGAAGGTATTTAGTACCATTTGCAATTTTATTCAATTTTTCTAACTTGAAGTCTATCTTGTATGGGTTATTTGATACTCTTTCAAAGATCACCATATAACCACTTATTCCATTAGTGGCAAACTCTACAGCTTTTTCTCCAGCTTTTATAGCTTCTTCTACATCGGTTAAAGAAGATAAATGTCTTCCGCTCCTCTGTAGATAGTCTGGGATTGCAGTATGAACTTTAAGCCCCAATTCGTTATGGATCATATCAGATATAACTTTTCCTGCGTATCCTAATTGTTTATTACCAAAATTATCTTTGTATCCTAAATCAGAAACAAAATTATTGTCAGGATATTTTATTCCTTCTGATACAGCAATAGAGCAGTAACCATCATCATTTATAAAGTCGTTTATCTTATTGAAAAATTTTACTTTATCAAAAGGTACTTCTGGAAGAAGTATTATATGTGGCCCAAATTTGTTGTTTATATTAGCCATAGCAGTTGATGCAGCTAACCAACCTGCATGCCTTCCCATTGTTTCAAGAACAAATACTTTAGTTGAATCTTTAGACATGCTTTTTACATCTATGCTTCCTTCTAAAATGGAAGTAGCTAAATATTTTGCAGACGAACCAAAACCAGGAGTATGATCCGTATAAGGAAGATCATTATCTACTGTCTTGGGAATACCAATAACTTTTAAATCATAATTAATTGATTTAGCATAATTAGATATTTTATTTGCGGTATCCATAGAATCATTACCCCCGTTATAAAAGAAAAAACCTATATTATACTTTTTAAAAATTTCAAAAATTGTGGTAAAAATTGGATCGTTATCGTCTTTAATTTTTCTTCTACATGAACCAAAAGCACTTGAAGGAGTATATTTGAGTAATTCAATTTCTTTATTTGGTAAATTTTTCATGTTAATTAAATTCTCACCAATTATTCCGTTAATTCCGTTAATAGCAACATAAATGTTGTCAATGCTTGACGATTTAAAAGAACTTCTAACTACACCATAAGCAGAAGCATTTATAACACTTGTTACTCCACCGGATTGAGCATAAACCGCGTTCTTCCCCATTATTATAACCCCCCTACTATTTTATCTAAAAGCAAATTTCTCTTCTTGGCTTAATTGTGTAGTATAATTGTCTTTATCAGCTGGAATTACCATTCCAAAACCTTGTGCATTTTTGGCTCCTAACCCTGAGTTGAGAGTCAATGATATTAGTTCTTTGTTTCCTTTTAACTTAAAATACCCTGTCCAGCCTTTGATGATTATTCCTTTATAAAAAAGGAGTTTTTCATTTTTTTCAGTAATACCATAAGGTTCTATTGATAAACATTTTCTTTTAGTTTCTATTCCAAGGGCGTTGGCTTTTCTTTTTAAATTTTCTTCTACAAGCTTCTTAAAATCGGTAGAGTATGGCGAAAAGTAGTGCGTGTATCTATTTCCATTAGGTAAAATTATAGTAGAATAAGTTGTAATAGGAGAAAGTGTTTTAACTAATAGGGTTTCATTAGTGGTTTCGATAACCATTTCAGTCTTTTTCAAAGTAAAATAGTTTCTCTCAACTCTAAATACTTCTTCAGATTCAATAGATTTGAATATTGCATCGATAATCTCTTGCATAGGTGATGCAAAATAGACTACAAAAGAACCATAGAATTTCATTCTTTTATGCTCTACCTTGAAAGAGCTCAAAGGGTAAATCCTTGAAAATGTGAAGAGTTTAAGCTTCTTATTATCAATCAAAGTCCCATCATCATGGTATTCAGGAATAGCGTCTGACATTAAATTGTAAAACATCCCTTGTAGTGGTCTGTTATAATGAACAGGTAAATCAACCATTTCGTTATTAACCGGCTTGAACTCCAACTTAATTACCATTAAAAATCCCCCCAAACCAAATTTAACATTTTTATACTTTACAATTTTATTTAAAAATAACGTAATTATTATATCAAAATCATTAAAATAAAAAAAATATAATTATTAATTAAAAATAAACCCGGGAATTCCGGGTTTATTATTTATTTCAATCTAAAATATAGCTTCTTCAGTTTCTTTATCGAAAGCATGCATTGCATTCATATCAAAAACTAATTCCATTTCTTGCATTGCTTCCGCTTCTGTTCTTGGGGTAACTTTTGCTGTAAATGATTGATCTGATATCGCAGCATGTAATAAAGTTTCAGCGCCAAGAGGTTCAACAACTTCTATTTTTGCTTTTAAAACGTTGCCTTCGTGATTTCCTTCTTTTTCTTCATAGAAAGCTTTATCATATATATCTTCAGGCCTAATTCCAAAAAGAACTTCTTTATCAATATAATCTTCAAAATGGTTTTCGTATTGTTCAGGTACTTTAAGATTTATGCCTTCATGCTTTAACCATATTCCGTTTTCTCTTATAACTTTTACAGTCATAAAATTCATAGCAGGTGTACCAATAAAACCGGCAACAAAAACATTTCTTGGTTGATGATAAACTTCGTGTGGTGTACCGATTTGTTGTACCCAACCATCTTTTAAAATAACAATCTTGTCTGCCATTGTCATAGCTTCAACTTGATCGTGAGTAACATATGCTATTGTTGCATTTAATCTTAAATGAAGTTTTTTAAGCTCAGCTCTCATTTGAACTCTTAATTTAGCATCTAAGTTAGATAAAGGTTCATCAAACAAAAACACTTTAGGGTCTCTAACAATAGCTCTACCAACTGCAACCCTCTGCCTTTGACCACCTGAAAGTTGTTTTGGTTTATTTTCTAATAAATGTTCAATATCTAAAATTTTCGCAGCATTTTTAACTCTTTTATCAATTTCGGATTTATCCATTTTTCTTAATTTTAAACCAAAAGCCATGTTATCATATACTGACATATGAGGATATAAAGCATAGTTCTGAAAAACCATAGCAATGTCTCTATCTTTAGGTTCTACATCGTTAACAACATTTCCATCGATTTTAATTGTACCTTTTGAAATATCTTCTAACCCCGCAATCATTCTCAATGTTGTTGTTTTACCACATCCAGAAGGACCCAACAAAACTACAAATTGTTTGTCTCCAATTGTAAATTCAGCATCTTTAACAGCGTGAAATCCATTAGGATAAATCTTGTTTACTTTTGTTAATACAACGTCTCCCATTTTCAGCACCTCCGAGTGTTATAAATCAAAATCTTTAAAAAACTTTTTGAAATTTTTATATTCCTCAAGATCATCTATTTCTAAAAGAGATAAATCCTTTATTTCATCTATAAACTTAAGAATATTGTTATACTTTTCGTAGTTAACAATAATAGATTCAGGTTTTCCATTTTTTGTAATAATTATATCTGATTTTTTTGATTTTTCAATTACTTCGGAAAATTTTGCTTTTGCTATGGCAATGCTATAAAATTTTATGTCATCTAAATTCATATTTCACCTCTCTGACTATAATTATAGTCAAAATAAAAATAAAAGTCAAATCTTCATTAATTCTTATATATAAAAAAATAAAGCATAATTGGTAATAATTATGCTTTATTGGTGATAATTGTTTTTATCCGCTTTTATCTATTTTTTTTCTTCTTAATCCTTCTTGAACATTATAATACCCTTTTTTAATCGCGTTTTTACCCTTTTGTAAATTCATTTGATCTTTTTTTAAGTTTGAGATTTTTTCTTCAACAATTTTTTTTCTTTCTTCATCTTTTTTGATTATGTCTTTTAATATATTTTTTACTTTTTCATCATCAAAAAAGTTTTCTAATTTTTTAAAAGTTTTCATTCTTGAATCCATGATAGAGTTGTACTTTATAAAATCATCACTTTTAATGGCATCATCAAGGCTTTTTTCTATGTTTGATAGTTCTTCTATTAATAAGTTTAGTTCTTGTTTAAATTCGCTCATTCTCAATCGCCTTCTTTTTTTGTTTGAGATATAACTTCACTTTTTCAAGTTCTTGTTTACTTATTCCTTTTTCCCACCAATAGGGAATATAAGTATTGTTTAACAAAAGAGGATCAGTATTTTTAGGTAAAATATTCTTTTCAATTAATTCTAAATAATCTTTGGTACCAGGTATAGGTGTATATTCATTAATGTTTGGATTTATACCTAAATCCAAACAAAAGTCTATGGCTTCATATAATTCATTGATTTTTTGGCCAGGCAGATTAGAAATTATATAAGCACCAATATTTTTCATATCAAATCCTGATTGTTTAAAACATTTAACAGCGTTCATTAAATCTAAATTAGTAACTTTATTTCCTGTTTTCTTTTGCATATCTGGATTTGAAGTCTCATAACCAAGTTTTATTATTTTAAAACCGGCTTCTTTTAGAAGATCGGATAATTTTTGGTTTATTCTATGAGCATGGATCCCATTTGGTAGATGGTAGTTAACATTGAAATCCTTTAACATAAAAAGCATATCTTCAAGATCAGGTCTTAATAGAAAAGCATCATCAAAAAACACTATGTTTTTAATGTTTGGGTGGTTTTTCAGTATCATTCCGAGTTCTTGTCTTATTTTATCAAGGGATTTATATTTGAACCTCCACATATTTGGAGTTGAACAATAAGTACATTTGTAAGGACAACCAATAGAAGATAATATAACAGCATAAGATATTTTTTTATATTCAGAATAATCCAGCAATATTTCTTCAAACCAATCATAATCATTTATCATTTCAGTGTTATAATATTTTAATACTTGGTTTAACGATTGAACACCATTACCGTTTATAATATGTGTATTTAGATCATTGAATGTTTTTCTAGAATGATCTGGATATAAGTTAGCATAAATGCCCCCTAAAAACAAAGGTGTATCGGGATAGAATTCTCTAATTTTTTCAACAGTTTTTTTCCCACCATAATACCAGTAAGTAAGTGTTATGCCAGTTATTATTCCATCAATTCTACCTATCGATTTTAACTTTTCTTCAAACAATTCTTCTGGCATACCGTATTTTTTGAATTTTCGGTCAATAAAATTTATTATTTTTGGTTTTTCAACAGTTTTTGTGTAGAACTTTCCAGTTCCATAATATTTGTCTTTTGGTTTTTTATATTTTTCTATACCTTTAGTATGTCTATCTAAATTATCTATAAATTGAACTTGATGGCCTTGCTTTTTCAACATAGCAGAAATATAGAGCAACCCCATAGGTTTTAGCCAAAAATCATATGCGGCGGAATCATAAATCCAGGGATTTACAATTAGAAATTTCACTTTAGTTCACCTTTTTCACTCATCATGTAGTAATAAATTCCCTTAAGAGTAAGATCAGGAACGTAATTATTAAACAATTTTGATTTCCCTTTTAAGTTTTTAGCCATGCCACCTGTTGTTATTATTTTGTAAATATTTTGATCTTCATTTTGAATTTCTTCAATTAATTTTTCTAAGCCATAAATTGTGGTTTTTATAATACCTATTTGTAAATTATCTATTGTATTAATACCTTTATTGTAATTAGGTATATCTAACTCTATTTGCGGAAGTTTAGCTGTATTAGAAAATAAAGCTTGCATAGATATTTTAAAGCCTGGAGTTATTGAGCCACCTACAAAATCACCGTTTTGTATTATGTCTACTGTTATAGCGGTTCCAAAATCAATCGCAATTACATTTTCACCATATTCCTTTCTTGCAGCAATAACATTTGCTATTCTGTCAGGACCTATTTCATGTGGATATTGTGCTTTGTATTCTATATTAAATACCCTTTTAGTGTGATCAACAAAATATGTTTTTGAATTAAAGTACTTTTCTCCCATCTTTTTGATTATATAGTTTACAGATGGAACAACTGAAGCGACTGATATTGAATCAATACTTTCAATGTTTATATCATTTATTTTTAATAAGTTGTATATATGAGAAAACAATTCATCTTCAGTTTCAAACCCATGAGTCCCAAGTCTGATAGTTTTTAGATTATCAAAGCCACTTTTATTTTCATATAATCCTATAACCATATTAGTATTTCCTACATCAATTAGTAAAAACATACTCACTTCCTCCGTTATATTTTTTTATTAGCAGCTTTTCTTAGCCTGTTCATTATAGCAATACCAATACCTTTATCTTCAATAGATTGGACCATAATATTTTTATATTTTTTATCGTATTTTCTTAACATATAAAAAAGATTTATAGCAAATTCATAATGATTTTCATCGGTTGATATTATATCATAATTCAATTTTTTTGATTTAGCCAATTTTTCATTCGATTTTAAAATTAAAAAAATTGAATTCTCCTTATATTTATCAATATTTATGTCTAAATCATTAAATATTACAACATTACTCTCTGGGGCATAATGACGGTATTTCATCCCTGGTGCAATCGCAATATCAGCATCAGCTTTGCCATAAACAAAATCAGGTATCTTTATATCTCCAAATATTTCCTTAATTTTTTCTGGAGATATGGGCCCTGGTCTTAATAAAGTAGGAATTTTTTCTGTCAAATTTATTATTGTGGATTCTATACCAAACTCAAGTTTTCCTGATGAAATGATGTAATCTACTCTTCCATCCATATCTTCTATAACATGATCTGGATAGGTCGGAGAAGGTTTACCAGATAAATTAGCACTGGGAGCGGCTATGGGTAAATCAGAAAATTCTATTATTTTATTTGCTACTGGATGAGCAGGTATTCTTATTGCGACTGTATCTCTACCAGCAGTAACAATATCAGGTACTACATTTTTTTTCTTCAAAACAAAAGTTATAGGCCCTGGTACAAGAGATTCAACCTTTTCAAATAATTCATATGGAAAATAAGTATATTTTAAAATATCTTCTAATTTTGCTATGTGTAAAATTAATGGATTGTCTGATGGTCTTCCTTTTGCCTGATATATTTTTTCTACAGCATTTACAGACAAACCATTTGCACCTAATCCATAAACAGTTTCTGTGGGAAATATCACAGTTTCATCATTTTTAAGCGCTTCTGCTGCTTCATTTATTATTTTTAGATCAATATTAAAAGTATCAATGTTAAATATTTTAGTCATTTTGTACCTTCCTTCTTATTATTGTGTATTAATATTTTAACAGATTAAAAAAACAAAAATATTAAATTTATATACTTTATTAAAATCTGTTTTTAATAAAATAAGAAAATAATTTCATTATATCCATCTCATCGCTTTAGAAGAACTATAAGCTATATTAAATTGAGTTTGAAAAATATTTCATATTTGATAAAATTTCTATATAATGAGAAATAGGAGGGATTATATGATTTTAAAAAAGTATGATGGAGATTTATCAAGTGTTGATTTTTTAGACATGATGATGATTGATATATCAGGAAATATGAGACATGTATCCATAGCAAAAAGTTATATTACTGATAATATTTTTGAAGAAGGTATAGGTTTTGATGCTTCAAATTTAGGTTTTGCTAAAGTTACCAAATCTGATATGGTGGCTATACCTGATATGAATAAAGCTTTTGTTGAGGAAAAAGATGGGTTTAAAATTCTTCATGTTTTTTGTGATGTTGTAGATCCTTTTGATAACGAAAGATCTTTTGAACATTATCCAAGAAATGTTATCAAAAACACAGTTAAATATTTAAATGAATTAGGCATTGCAGATACTGCAAAACTACTTGTTGAATTAGAATTTCATGTTTTTGATGAAGTTAGATATTCGTCAGCGCATAATCACTCTTATTATTCTTTGAACAGCTCAGAAGGAATAGGTGAGTCTTTTGGATCCTTACCCAGAATGCCGCACGATTCTGGTTACCATAAACTCTATCCAGAAGAAAAATATTTTACCTATAGAAATACAATAGTAAGTATATTAGAAGGTTTGGGTATACCTATTAAATATCATCATCATGAGGTTGGTATAGCTCAACTTGAAATTGAAGTGAATTTTATGGACCTCGAAGAAGTTGCTGACAATATAAGTATCGCTAAATGGGTGATCAAACAAGTTGCCAATGAGATGAATTTGTATGTTACTTTTATGCCAAAGCCAATTTACAAAATGCCAGGAAATGGTATGCATGTTCACCAATTTTTAGTAAAAGATGGTAAATCCCTATTTGTTGGTGACAAAGAACATGGATTAAGCGATATTGGATTAAATTATATTTGTGGAATACTTGATCATGCTTTGTCTGGATCTTTATTAGCCTTTACAAATCCAAGTACAAACTCATATAAAAGATTAGTACCAGGATTTGAAGCTCCAATTAGCGCAACTTACGCAAAAGGAAGTAGATCTGCAGCAATTAGAGTTCCTGGATACTTGAAGAAAAATGCAGTTAGAATTGAATATAGAACAGGAGATGCAACTAGTAATTTCTATTATTCTTTTGCAGCAATGGTGCTCGCTGGAGTAGATGGGATTTTAAATAAATTAGACCCCAAAGAAAGAGGTTACAATTCTACAGATAATATGGAAGATAAGATATTTCCGTTAGATTTAGATGCAGTTTTAAATGGATTAAAACAAGATCATAAATATTTAGAAAAGGTATTCCCTGAATCTTTGATAGAAGAATGGATAAAAATAAAAAGGAAAGAAGCTAACTACGTTTATAATGCACCCACTCCTCAAGAGTATGAGTTATATTTCTAAAAATCAAGAGGGCTTTATTAGCCCTCTTGATTTTTGTTTAAATACATAGTTTGTGCTATTTCATCCAATTCTTTGATATCATTTTTTTTCTGTTCAATATCGTATTCTTCTTTTTTTCTTATTTTTAGTTTGTTTAATATGTCTTTATCCATTTTTTTCTCTAAATAAATGTTTCTGGATTTGTCTTCTTCTAAAAGAGACTTTTGATAAATTCTAACTTGTAAATCTCTCTTATTGTTCAAAGATTGTCGGTATCTTATCATCTCTTGAATCTTAGCTGATGATATTTGGGATTTAAGATATAAGTCAAAGAGTTTATTGTATTCTTTTATCTCATTGTTGATCTCTTCTAACCTATTTTCTTCTATCAATCTTTGTTGTATTTTTTTACCCAATTCTTCTTTTGCATTTTCTTCTAATTTTTCTCTTAAATCTTGAACTTTTTGTAAAGAAAATTTAAATTTCATAGAAATCGCCTCAATTATTTTATTCCATATCGATCTAGTTTATAGTAAAGATTTCTAACTGTTAATCCTAATTTTTTGGAAGCTTCTGTTTTATTGCCATGACAGACTTCTAATATTTCCATAATAATTCTTTTTTCAAAGTCTTCAACTAATTCTTTCAATGTTCCCGAATTATTTTCTTTATTTTCTGTTATTTCAGGAACATGAGAAGATGTAATTATAGAATCATTACTTTCAAGGTTTAAAATTGATCTGTCAATTACATTTTCGAGTTCTCTAATATTACCATTCCACGAATAATCTTTCAATTTGTTAATAGCATCATCAGTAAAGTCGTAAATAACCCTACCATATTTCTGATTTAAAGAATATAATATTTGTCTTGCCAATTTTGGGATGTCTTCTGTTCTCTCTCTTAATGGAGGAATGTTAATGGTAACAACTGAAATTTTGTAAAATAATTCTTTTGAAAATTTTCCGAGGCTTATCAAAGTTTTTAAGTCTTCTGTTGTTGAAAAGATAAACCTTACATCAGGTTTTACGCTGAAATATTCGCTTTCAAACTCGTTATCTCTAATAAATTTTAGGAGTTTTTCTTGAATTTCTTCTGAAGCTTCATGTATATTTTCTATAAACAAAGTCCCTTTATCTGACAAAGCTATATAACTTTTATCTCCAAACAACATTTGATTTTGTTTGTTTTTCTGAATCATTGATAAATTAAGTTTTAAATACGTATTATTTTTTCTTTCAGAATAGTTATGTATTGCTTGAGCCAATATTTCCTTTCCTACACCGTACTCTCCGTGTATTAATACATTAACTTTTGTTAGCGATGCTTTCTGTGCTTGTTTAATAACATTTTTCATTTCATTAGATTCACTTATTATATCATCAAAAGTGTATCTAGCCTTTTCTTTTTTAAGCATCCTTTTTGTAGCCTCAAGTTCATTCATCAATCTTTGTATTTCTGATACATCATGAATAACAGCCACAGACCCTTTAAATTCATTTTTTACAAAATATGGGGTTACAGATGCGAGTACATCTTTCTTGCTTCCAGCTACTTTTTTTCTCACGTTGAAAATAGGTTTTTTCTCTCTGGCACATTTTATGTGAAGACTTTCCCCTTCTTCAATATCTATAGAAGCGGGTTTACCAATGACTTCTCTTGGAGTTAGCCCAGTTATTTTGGTGTAGGCCCTATTTACCATAATGACTCTACCTTCTTGATCTGCTACCGAAATTGCATCAGTAGTTGAATCAATAATTGAGGTAAGCATAGCTTCAATTTCTCTAAGATTGGTAACTTCTTCAGCTAACTTTTGAATTGTTGTTACATCTCTAAATACAGCTGCCGCTGCAATTGTTTCGTTATTATCGTTTTTTATAGGAAATCTGGATGTAATTATCACTTTATTTCCAAGATTTTGCAATCTATCTAATTCAGATTCACCTGTTCGTAAAATAATGTGTAATCTGGTGTTTGGAACAGTTTCTACAACATTTTTGTTCAAAACATTTTCTCGTTCTAAATCTAAAATTCTACAAGCAGAATCATTGACAAAAAACAAATTTTCATGCTCATCAACCGCGATTACTCCTTCTTGTAATTGGTCTAGTATAGATTTTATCAACTCATTATTATTCATTTTCTTCACCCCGAAAAGATTTTAATTTATGATGTTGAACCCAACCTTTGTTAAGTTCTAATTCCCCCATATATTGAACAACTTCTTCATATTCTTCTTTGTACAGAAATCTATTTAATTTTGGATATTTTTTAATTTCATTTACAGGTACATATTGATCCATTAGGCTAATATGTATTTCATCAGATAATTCATATTTGATAAATTTCAAAGCTTCTTTTGCTTGGTTTGTAAGATTTGGTAAAACTAAAATTCTTATTATTAACCCCCTTAATAGCACTCCTTCTTCGTTAGTATGAAAAATATTTCCTATTTGATTATACATCATTTTAATCGATTTTTTGGCATAATCCCAATAGTTTTTTACATTAGAATATCTTTTACCTAAAATATTACTGGTATATCTTATATCTGGTAGGTATATATCAACTACGCCATCTAATAAATCTAAAGTTTCAGGATTTTCAAATGAACTTGTATTCCATACAATTGGTAAGTTAAAACCTTTTTCTATTGCAATGATCAATGCATCAAAAATAAAAGGAAGATATGGAGTGGCAGTTATCAAATCTAAGTTTTTAGCTTTTTTAACTTCCTGTATATTAATAAAAATATCTGCTAATTCGTCAACAGTTCTTTCCTTGCCGTTACCTTTTTGAGAAAATAAAAAGTTTTGACAGTAAACACACCTCATATTGCAATTACTAAAAAATACTCCTCCTGCACCTGTGTCACCAGTTATTGGTGGTTCTTCTCCAGGATATAAAACGTATTCAGAAATTTTTATCTTTTCGTTAGCGCCACATACTCCGTTATTAACATTTCTATTAGCATTGCATTTCATAGGGCACAATGTACAATTATATATATGATTATATAATATATCTCTTCTTTTATGCAATTCACCATTTTCATATAATTTTATATAAGAAGGTTGGTACATATAAAATTCCTCCATTTGATTTTTCAACGTTATAAAGCACAGCATTCAGAAGAATATTCTATTTTATAGTTATTTTCTTCTGCAAGTTTTATTGTATGTTGTAAGGGCTGGGTTATCTTATCTAAATATTTAAGGGACATAACCTGTAACTCTTTTCTATAAAACCCTTTAGGCTGCATGCAGCCAAGAGTTAGGTTTGTGTTTGGCATTTCTTTTTTAAATGTTTTAAAAATATCTTCTATCTCTTTTAAATTTGGTGGTTTTTTGTTTTCAAAAAATGTATCTTTCGTAGGTATAAAAACAATGAATATTACATTCTTAATTTTATTTGCATTTTTTTTCAAAATATTTAATGAATTGAATTCATGTTCTATTTTTCCACCATTTAAGCCTAATGTTATATGTGGTTTGACATTAAAGTTTTCACTTATGAGAGTATCAAAACTTGAGATCATTTCTTTATAAAAATTATTTCCGTAAACATTTTTATATGCTTCTTCTTTACCTACAATATCAAAAGAAATAGAATCATGAAGATCCCTTAATTTAGAAAGGTATTCATATGAATTTTCAACAATTCCAGTATGTATGTTATATCTTAAATTGTACTTATTTTTTAAATATTTTAGTTTTTCGTAAAAAGGAATAATAGGAACTTCTATATTGCTATTCATACCACCACTAATTAAGAATGATTTTATACCTTCTTTTGCAAGTTCTTCTATTTCATCAACTGACTTCATATTTTTTAAATAATGCTTATTGCAGTGTTTACAATTTAAAAAGCAATAATTTTTTGTTGTAGAAATTGATTTGGTATGAGTTAACTTAACAAATTCAATATTTTTCATTTTTATTACTTCCATTTAAAAATTTTTCACAGGCTTCCTTTGCTGCTAATTGTTCAGCAATTTTTTTTGAATGCCCTTCTCCAACTCCAAGTGTTTCATTGTTAATTTTTACAGCAACTTTATAATATTTTATATGGGATGGGCCTTGAGAGTTTAGAACTTCATATACTGGTAATGCTTTATAAACTTCTTGAGTAATTTCCTGTAATTTTGTTTTATGATCTAAAAATAGTTCTCCTTTAATAGCTTTTTTTATATAAGGGGTTAATCTTTTTAAAATGTATTCTTTTGCATAGTCAAAACCTAAAGATAGATATATCGAAGCAAACAACGATTCAGTTGCATCAGCTAAAATAGAATGTTTTTGTCTACCACCATGTTTTTCTTCACCAGTACCTAAGAATAAAAATTTATCTAAATGAATTTTTTTGGCTACTTCGGTTAAAATTAATTCAGAGGCAACAGTTGCCCTTATCTTCGACATATCTCCCTCAGAAAGATTATATTTATTAAAAAGGAACTCGGAGATCGAGAGTTCCAATACTGAATCTCCGAGAAATTCTAATCTTTCATTTGAATTTAGTTTTCTTCCTTTATTTTCTTTTTCAAAAACAAAAGATGTATGACTTAAAGCAGTAAAAAGAATATTTTTATCCATATTTTCTGGAAGTTTTAACGATTTTATTGCTTTGTTTACTATATTTTTTTCTTTTTTTGTCATTACATCGTTTTGATTCATCCTAATATAACTCCTTAATCATTTTTGTTAAGCTGTCTACATCCAAACTATTTTGCTTTTGAATTAGCTTAGAAGAACCTGATGCAGCATAATCTTTATAACCAAGATTAATAAAATCTTTAACAGATACATTATTTTTAACTATAGTTTTTGATAATTCATTTGCAATTCCATTTTCTAAATTATGATCTTCAAGTGTAATGATTATTTTATCTTTTAGAAATGGAAGAATTTTCTCTTCATCATAGTCTAAAGGAGTTGGAACTCCAATAACATTAATATTTATATTTTCCTTTCTTAGATTGTCTGCGGTTTTTACAGCGTTATTTGTATAAGTACCATATGTAATTATTGTAATATCTTCTCCATTTCTTAAAACATCTATATCTCCATAATTAAATTCGTAATTCTCTCCATAAAAGATATCTCCGTTTTCATCTAATATGATATCTAATTTTGATCTACCCATTGTTATAATGATGTTCCCATCTGTGGAAGCTGCATATCTTACAACTTTATCAGTTTGATTTGGATCATTTGGAACTATGAGTTTGGTGTTGTATAAACTTCTTGTTAGTCCTATATAGTTAACTTCTTGATGGGTTTTACCATCTTCTCCAACATCTGTTCCTGAATGTGTAATCGCTGTTTTCAAATTAGTATGATTAATATCATTTAACCTTTGTTGGTTAAATGGCTCGTCTAAACCAAAAACACCAAAATCAGCAAAAAACGTTAAAACACCAGAAGTTGACAATGCGCCTGCAATTGTTGCGGCGTTGTGTTCTTGAATTCCAATTTGGATGTACCCTTCTGGATTAACTTCTTTAAAAGCTGCCAATTTTACAGAAGGAAAAAGATCACAGTCTAAAGCAGCAATAGGAAATTTATTTTTATTTTCTTTTGCTAAATCTGCTAATGCATTACCAAAAGCAGATCTATTATCAATTTTTTTATCTTTGGGATAAATTCTTGGTTTCCCTTTTTCAACATCCAATTTTATATTTGGATAGCTAACTTTAGTTTTTGTTAAATCAAGGTTCTCTCTCATTTTTCTATATTTCTCGATATCATTTTCAATGTTTAATTCTTTTAATGCTTTGTCTAATTCATCATCGGATAAAGGCGAACCATGATATTCATGCCTATTTTTCATGAATGAAACCCCTTTACCAATTATAGTTGAAGCAATAATGACTGTTGGCCCCATTTTATTATTTTCTGCAATCTCTAATGCTTCATTAATTTGAATTAAATTGTGGCCATCTATTTCTAAAACATTCCATCCAGCAGATTTATATTCTTCCTTTATATTTACAGGAAGAACGTCTCTCGCTCTACCAGAAATTTGAATATCATTGTAATCGACCAAAACAATTAAATTATTTAAATTTTCTTTTTTTGCAGTTCTTCTGGCTTCTGAAATCTGGCCTTTAGGACTTTCTCCATCGCTGGAAAAAACATAAACTTTTGAATCTTCATTTTTCATCTTAGCAGCCAATGCAAAGCCAACACCAGCTGATAAACCTTGACCAAGATTTCCAGTGGACCATTCAATGCCTGGTATTCCCCTTGTTACATGTCCCTCAAAAATTGAACCAGGATGTCTAAATCCTGAAATAACGTCATCTATAGCAAAAAAGCCTAACCTCGCTAAAGAAGAATAAACACCAGGAGAAGTATGACCATGAGAGACAACTGTTTTATCTCTTTTTTCATCAAAGGGGTTCTTTGGGTCAATATTTGCTCTATTAAAAACAGAAAGGTATAATTCTATTGATGACATTGAGCCACCTGGGTGGCCAGAAGAAGCTACCGATGTCATTTTTAAAATATCCCCTCTACATAATCTTGCTAATTCTTTTAATTCACTTAAGCTATTTTTCAATCAAAACACCTCCAATTTTTATTCTTTTACTATTTTTTCATCTAAATTATTAAAATACTGAAAAGGGACTTTTATCAATATTGGCTGGTTTTCTTCAATAATTTGAAGAGTAACCTCTTTCAAAAAAACATTTACAGTTATTACTTTAGCAGGTTTATTGTCATATTCAATAGTTGAGTTTTCGTTCGGAACATTTCTCAACACTTCTTCATAAAACTCATTTTCATATTTTAAACAACATAATAATTTTCCGCATCTTCCAGATATTTTTGCAGTATTAATCATCATTTGTTGAGTTTTAGCAAGTTCCATCTTAATTGATGAAAATTCCCTTAAGAATCTGGCACAACAAGCTACTTGTCCACAAAGCCCTAATGAACCTTTCATTTTAACTTCATCTCTAATGCCAACTTGTCTAAGCTCTATTCTTACTTTGTACTTTTTAGCAAGTATCTTAACCAATTCTCTAAAATCAACCCTTGAATCTGCACCGAAGAAGATGATCAATTTTGATTTATCAAATGTATATTTTGCTTTTAAAACTCTCATTTGTAAATTAAGTTCTTCTGATTTTTCTTGGGTGAATTTCTTAACCTCATTTGCGTCTTTCAAAATATTTTCATGAATTTCTTTATCTTCTTCAGTTAGCTTTCTTATTATAGGAGTTGGTTCATTATCTAAATCATCAAAATTTCTTTCTTTTAAAGGAGCTATAATCTTTCCAACTTCAAGACCTAAATCAGAGTTTACCAAAACAAGATCATTGATATTGTATTCGTCTTCAGGTCCATTAGGTTGAAAAAAATACATTTTATCTTTCTTCATAAGCTCTACACCATAAACATTTATTTTCAATTCAGGCATTTTTTGTTCCTCCTAATTTTTTGAGTAGGTTTCTTTTATTCTTATGAAATGTGTAATAACTTCCAAAGTAAAATTGTGATTTGATACCGAAGAGTTAATAATCTTGTTATTATATTCAAAAGTATCAAATAATAATTCTAAATCAATTTTATAATCTTCTATTCCAAAGAATTCAATCAAATCATAATTATACATAAATTTCCATTTGTTTGTCATTTTTGAAATTAAAGAATCGTGGATTAAAATATTAGATAAAAGCGATATCATTTTTAAAAATTCTATTGGATTATCTAAAGAATTCTTTATTCCCTTTAATTTTAAAATAGTTTTATTCAATATTTCATCTGAATTTTCAGTTATAATTTTCTTCAAAATATAATAATATGAAAATATAAAAAACACTTTTGATCTTGTATCAGATTTATAAGAGATTAAAAATTTTAATGCCTTGTCAAAATCAATTTCATTTACAGTTCTTATAAAACCCGTAAGGCTTTTTTCATCTAAGTTGTTAAAATAATAAACATATTCATAACCAAGTGCACTATATATTTGGAATAATTTAATATTATTTTCTTTTATAGAGTTGAATTTTTCAAATTCTAAATTTTTTATAGGAATATCAAAGCGAGTTAATCTACTTCTTGTAGTTGGTAATAAATTGTTCCAGGAATTTGTATGAGTTATTATTAAAGCAAAAGTTGGAGGCTCCTCAAGAATTTTCAATAAAGAGTTTTCTGCTGATTCATTTAACTTATCAATTTCATTTATAACTACAATTTTTATATTTGAATAGTTTGGCTTGTATTTTAGAAATTCATGGATTTCTCTTATTTGATCTATTTTAATGTTGCCTTTTATTGGCTCTAAATTTAGCAAATCAAGTTTGTTAAAGTCATTAATTTTTGATATTTTGTCTTCAATAAATTTTCTATTGTTAAAAATTTCAGATGAGTAAAAACAAATTGATTTACCAGCGAATTTATCTAAATTTAAATTTAAAATTGAGCTCATAGCTATCCCCTTATCTATATAAATCTAATAAAAGTCCATTTATTTCTTCAACTCTTGAAGCGTAGAATAAAGTATTTTTTTCTTTGTTCATAACTGATTCTGTGATTTCTTTTATTTTGTTATCTACCACTTCTGCTATTACATGAAGCCTGGGTGAACCATTTTCCATGTCTATGTCTTCTTTAACTTTATATATCTTTTTTTCGATCTTTTTTAAAAATTCTTTAATTGACTGCTTATAATTTTTCAGATTACTTTGAGTTGGAGATTTTACAAATCTATTTCCAAAATTCAATATTTCATCTAAGAGTTTTTTAATCTCTCTTTCTGTTATTTTATACTCTGTATCAGTCAATATATCAAAAAATCCATCTTCAATTGAACTACTTTTTAAAGAAGTAGTTTTTTTTCTTTTTGTTTTTTTTGATTTTTTCGTATTTTCAGATTTGTTGTTCCCCGTTGGGTTGATATACATCATATCACCTCTATGTATTCTTTTATAACCTCACTTAATCTTTTTTCAATATCTTCTTTTTTTACATTTTCTATTAATTTTCCTTTTTTAAAAATAGCAGCAGTTTGTTTGCTTCCTGCTATGGCTATGTCAGCATGTTTAGCTTCACCCGGGCCATTCACAACACATCCCATAACTGCTATAGTTATGTTTTTATCTATGTCCCCAAAATCTTTTACTATATTTTTAACTCTATTTGTTAATTTTTCAATATCAATTTCTGTTCTGGCACAAGTAGGACAAGATATTACTTTAATACCATTTTTTAGGCCAAGAGTGGTTAGCAATTTTTTAGCAGCTATTATTTCTTGAACTGGATCACCAGAAATAGAAATCCTAACTGTATCTCCAATACCATTTAATAATAGGGCACCTATACCAGCTGAAGAAGAGATAATTGAATCTTCATATACCCCAGCTTCTGTTATTCCCAAATGCAAAGGATAGTCAATTTTTTTAGATATAATTTTGTTTGCTAAATAAGTTTGTTTGACATCAGATGATTTCATAGATATAACTATTTTATCAAATTCATATTTCTCAAGCAATCTTACTTGATGCAAAGCACTGTTAACCATAGCCATTTCTATTGTATCATTTTCATATCTTTTATCTAAAGATCCAGAATTTGACCCCACTCTGATCGGAATATCATATTCTTTTGCTACTTTTACAACCTCTGCTACTTTCCAGTCTGATCCTATGTTGCCGGGGTTGATTCTAATCTTTGAAATACCCGCTTTGATCGATTCTATAGCTATTTTATAATTAAAATGAATATCAGCTATTAATGGAATGGGAGATGATTTTACTAACTCTTTTAATACTTTTACGTCATCATCGTTCCTAACAGAGATTCTTACTAATTCAGCACCAGCTGCATTTAAATGTTTAATTTGATTTATAGTCTCTTCAAAATTTGATGAATTAGTATTTGTCATTGTTTGTATAACCACGTGATTATTCCCACCGATTGACACATTACCCACATTTACAACTTTTTTTGAAAACATATTATCTACCTCAATTAAAAAATCTTGTAATATCGTTAAAAGCAATAAAAATCATTAAGCCCATCAATATTATAAATCCAATAGCATGAATTAGAGATTCAATCTTAGGATTTACTTTTCTTCTTGCAATTATTTCATATAATGAAAATATAATTCTTCCTCCATCTAAAGCTGGTAATGGTAGTATATTTATAACTCCTAAATTAATTGTTATCAATGCCAGTATATTTAAAATAGATTCAAATCCAGCTTTTGAAGCTTGCCCTATGATTGTTGCTATTCCAATTGGTCCAGCAATTTCATTTGTATTAGTCTGCCCTGTGAAAAGTTGTTTTATAACTTGAACTACTGATTCCATAAGAGTTTTGGCCCATCCAAAAGAAACTGGAATTATTTCAACTAAAGATGGTTTCAGCCTATTATCAGAAATTTTCACTATACCTGGCTGAGAAAATATTTCTATGAGATTTTCTTTATTCGATTGTAATTCAATTATTTTATCTTTTCTTAAAACTTTTAGATTTATTGTATTTTCTGTAAATGCTTTTATAATGCTGAACTGATTTTCAGATAATTCAACCATAATATCATTTTCAGGTATATTCAACCTACTAATTGTGTTTACAAAATCAATTCCATTATCAATTGCTTCTCCTTCTATTTCTATAATTTGATCGTCTTTTTCAAAAATTTGATAATCTTTAGCTATGATGTTGGTATATATATCAAAATTTACTCCAATAATATACCTAGACTCCATTTTTTGTATATTAACAATATTACCTCGGATAGTTTTATCCTTATTAGAAAATGAAATGGGATCACCTGGTTCCATTTTGTTTAAAACTTCTATATCTTGATTTAAACCATTTATTTTATCTAGTTCATTTATAGAAGTACTCCCAGAAATATTTGATATTTGAACCATATATTCTGCGGGGATTTTTTGAGGAGTTAATTCTATTTCTAATGATTTACCTTCTCTTATAATGTCTAAAGTAATTGTTTTTCCTTCTCTTATTTCCAAATTCAGAATTTGAGGATCAAAAACATAATCATTATTAACTTTTTTAATGATATCGCCTGAACTTAAGCCCGCTTGTTCTGCTGGGGAATTTTGTAATACATTTTCAATTTGGACCTGGGGTAAACCATATATTAATCCAGAGCCTGCAATTACTATTATACCAAGTAAAAATGAAAACAATGGACCAGCAAAAGATATTAACAGTTTTTGCCATGGCTTTTTGTTAAAAAGTAATGTTGGGTCATCATTATCTTCAATGTTTTCGAGCTCATCTTCTCCTGCTAATTTAACATAACCTCCCAAAGGGATAGCCCTTATAGCAAAATCTGTTTTTTTACCTTTTTTAAAAAATAACTTTGGACCAAACCCTATAGAAAATTCCAAAACCTTTGTGTTAAACATTTTAGCAAATATAAAATGACCGAATTCATGAACAACTACTATTATTGTAAAAATTATTAAAAACCATACTATAGCCATTAAAGTTCCTCCTTAATAAATTCTTCTGCAATTTTTCTGCATTCATTATCTAAATTAAAAATATCTTGAAAATTTTTTATATTTATTTGTTTTTTTTCAATTTCATTTATTACATAGTTAATAGTTTTGTTTATATCTAAGTATTTGATATTCCCCTTCAAAAAATAATCAACCGCTACTTCATCTGATGCATTTAGAGCAATATGCAATGAATGATTTCCGAGAATTCTATCTAAATTTTTTAAAACAGGATATTTTTGTATATCTGGTTCTTCAAAGTTGATTTCAGTATTTATAATATCTGGGATTTCATATTCATATAATCTGTCAGGATAAGTAAAAGCATAAGCAATTGGAACTTTCATATTCGGTTTTCCAAAATGCATTTTTATAACTCCATCTTTAAATTTGACCATAGAGTGAATATGAGAGTTTCTATTTATAAAAATTTTAATTTTATTTGTGTTAAATAGATAGTAAGCTTCTATAACTTCAAGTATCTTATTAACCATACTTGCTGAATCTACAGTTATTCTCTTTCCCATGGACCATGTTGGATGATTCAAAACTTGTTCTTTGGTAATGTTTTTTAATTCAAAAGGTTGTTTATCTCTTAAAGAACCACCAGAAGCAGTTAAATATATTTCATCAATGGAATTTTCACCCAGAACAAGTTGAAAAATAGCACTATGTTCACTATCAACAGGGATTAGTTCATTGCCATTTTTTTTAAAAAGGTTTAAAATCAAGTCTCCTCCAAGAACTAAAGATTCTTTATTTGCCAGTGCAATTCTTTTTGAATATTTGGAAGCTTGTATGGTGTGAGCTAATCCTGCAGCCCCTGAAGTTGCTATTAAAGATATATCAGCATTTGCTTTTTCTATGGCATTTTCTGTAGAATTATCCCCTTTAAAAATTTTACATCCCTTATAAAAATTTGGTACTTCATTACTTGGTTTTGCTAAAGCTGCATATTTTAGACCATATTTTTCTATAATTATTTTTAATTTTCTCCAATTTGAGTTAACTGAACCTCCAATTAAGTTAATAGAATCATTCAATGTATTTAAAACATCAAGTGCTTGAGTACCAATTGATCCAGTAATTCCAGTAATAAAAAGAGTTTTCATTAATACACCTCACCTTGCTAAAATATGAAAAATACTTTATAATATAATTATAATGTAATTATGGGGGTTTTCTTTGTGTCAAATATATTATTTATAAATTTATTATTTTCTTTCTTAATAGGCTTATTATTGTATATGCCTATAAGTAGATTATACATCATATTAATTTTAATCTTGTTTATATTTTTTAACATTTATCTTATGATGAAAAAATCTACAAAAGAAAAACTGTTTAAAAACATTAAAACTCAAGATACTATAAAACATCTTAAAGAATTAATTAAGAATGAAACTAAATGTGAAGAGGTTAATATCTCAAAGGACGATGAAAGGTTGGACGAATTTGAAAAAATAAATCTGAATTCCGAATACAATATATATATAAAAAATAAAAAATCTTCTTTTGATCCTGATATTAAAAATTATGTTAATTATATTTTAGATTTATATTCTAATTATGAAAACAAAATATCTTCTGAAAATGCTATGAGAAGAGAAGTTAAATTATCAAAAATTCAATTTGTTTCCAAACTCAGAATATTAGCTGACAAATTTGATTCTGGTAAGAGTGGTCATACAAGGCGAATAGGTAATTTATCAAAACAATTAGCTCTGGATATTGGTTTTAATGAAAAATATTCTTATGAAATTGGATTATACTCTCCTTTGCACGATATCGGAAAAGTTTTAGTTTCTTCTAACATACTAAATAAACCTGGTAAATTGAACAGAGAAGAATATGAAATTATAAAAAAACATGTGCTTTATGGAGCGGAAATTTTGCAAGGTGTCGACTGGTTAAAAATAGCTTGGGAAATAGCATTGTATCATCATGAAAGATATGGTGGAGGAGGATATCCTTTTTCTTTAATTGGAGATAAAATACCAGTTTCTGCAAGAATAGTTTCTATAATAGATGTATATGACTCAATAAGAGGGAAAAAAGTTTACAAAGAAACTGTAAGCCATGATGAAGCTCTTGAGAAGATGATTCAAATGCAAAATCATTATAAATATTTCGATCCGGATTTTTTTGATATCTTCTTAAAAAACAATGAAAAATACGATATTATATTTGATAAAAATTGAATAACATTTACTTTAATTTCAATAATTGTTAAAGTAGTTAGTGTATTCTCATTTTTAGAAACTTTTAAAAATAGTCCAGTGAGGCTATAAAGGAGGAATTTAATATGGTTGAGTACGAAAAAACTATTGGTGTTAAAGAAGGATTTAGTTTAAAAGGTATAACTTCAAAGAAGTTTATTCTGTCTCTTCAACACTTTATTGCTATGTTTGGTGCTACAATTTTGGTTCCACTTCTAACGGGGTTTGATCCACTTGTAACACTCTTTTCTGTAGGTGTTGGAACACTTCTATTTCACTATCTAACAGGATTTATAGTACCGGTGTTTTTAGGATCAAGTTTTGCGTTTATAGCTCCAGTGCTTATGATAAAAGATGCAACTGGTGATTTAGCATATGCTTCTGGCGCGATAATGATTTCAGGTTTAACTTATCTTGTCTTTTCACTTATTGTAAAACTAATAGGTTACGAAGTATTGAGAAAACTCTTCCCAACTGTTATAACTGGAACTATGATCATAATTATAGGCCTTACTTTAGCCCCAGTAGCCATACAATGGGCTTCTTCAAATTGGTTAATAGCTTTATCCACACTCTTCACCGTAATAATATTTTCAAACTTTTTCAAAGGATTTTTGAGCATGATTCCCGTATTAATAGGAGTTATTGCAGGATATTCTGTAGCTGTTTTAACTGGAAATGTAGATTTTGCTGCAGTTAGTAATAGTTCTTGGATAGCAATACCAGATTTTATGGCTCCTAAATTTTCAATTTATGCAATTTCTGTAACTGTACCTGTAGTATTTGCAACATTTATGGAGCATATTGGAGATATTACTACAAATGGTGCTGTTGTAGGAAAAAATTTTGTTAAAAATCCAGGTTTGCATAAAACTTTATTGGGTGATGGATTAGCAACAGCTTTTGCTGGAATGATTGGAGCACCAGCAAACACAACATATAGTGAAAATACAGGAGTTTTAGCTTTAACAAAAAATTATAACCCTGCAATATTAAGAGGAGCAGCCTTGTTAGCCATATTATTTTCCTTTCTTTCTAAATTTGGTATCATTTTAAGAACAATACCTCAATCTGTTATTGGTGGGGTTGGAATTGTTCTTTTTGGAATGATTGCATCAGTTGGGATAAGAACTCTTGTAAACGATAAAGTTGATTTAACTAACTCAAAAAATCTATCAATAGTTTCATTAATGCTTGTTATTGGATTAGGTGGAGCAACAATATCTTTTGGTAATATTGAATTTAAAGGGGTTGCTCTTGCAGCCATAATAGGGTTAATTGCTAATATAATAATACCAAACAAAAAAGAGCCTAAATAATTTAAAAGAGGAGTTAAATTAAATAATTTAACTCCTCTTTTAATTAGTCAATCCACCCAATACTTTTATCTATAGCTTTTTTCCAATTTTTATATAAATCCTTTCTTTTAGCTTCTTTCATTTTACTTTTAAATTTTTTATCAATGCTCCAATGTTTTTTCAATTCATCTGTGCTACTCCAAACATTTACAGCCAATCCTGCAGCATATGCTGCACCCAAAGCAGTTGTTTCTGTAACTCTTGGCTTAATAACAGGAACATTTAAAATATCAGATTGAAATTGCATTAATAAATTGTTTACAACCATACCACCATCAACTTTTAATTCTTTAATCTTAACACCAGTTTCTTTTTCCATAACTTCAATTACGTCTCTTGTTTGAAAAGCAGTTGATTCCAGAGCTGCTCTTGCTATATGATTTTTGTTGGTGTATCTTGTCATGCCAACTATGGTTCCTCTTGCGGTGTCTTCCCAATAGGGAGCAAATAAACCACTAAAAGCTGGGACGAAAAATACGCCTGAGTTATCTTCGACTTTTTCTGCTAACTCTTCTATTTGAGAAGAGTTTTCTATTATTCCCAAATTGTCTCTTAACCACTGGACTAGAGCTCCAGCTATAGCTATTGAACCTTCCAAAGCGTAATGCACTTTATTGTCTCCAATTTTATATGCAACAGTAGTTAGCAAACCATTTCCAGAAAGAATCTTATTTTCTCCTGTATTCGTTAACAAAAAACATCCTGTACCATAAGTATTTTTTGCATCGCCTTTTTCAAAACATGTTTGACCGAATAAAGCAGATTGTTGATCTCCAAGAATACCTCCAATTGAAATATTTTCTAATATACCTTTACATTTACCATACACTTCAGAAGATGATTTTATTTCAGGAAGCATTGCTTGAGGGATGTCAAAAATTTTTAAAAGCTCTTCATCCCATTCTAATGTATCGATGTTCATTAAAAGCGTACGTGAAGCATTAGTAGGTTCAGTGATATGCTTTCCGTTTCTAACCCCACCAGTTAAATTCCAAAGAATCCATGTGTCTATCGTACCAAATATCGCGTCACCTTTTTCCGCATCTTCTCTTACACCCTTTATATTATCTAAAATCCACTTGATTTTACTTGCAGAAAAATATGTATTAACTTTTAAGCCAGTTTTTTTGTTTATTAATTCACCATATTTTTCTTCAATTTTTTTGCAGATATCTTTAGTTCTAACATCTTGCCATACGATCGCATTATAATAAGGTTTCCCAGTATGTCTATTCCAAACAATTGTGGTCTCTCTCTGATTTGTTATACCAACTGTTTCCAAATCATTTGGAAAAATTCCAGATTTAGAAATTCCACCAATAATTACTTTTTGAGTTTTTTCCCAAATTTCAATTGGATCGTGTTCAACCCAACCAGATTTAGGATAAATTTGTTCATGTTCCAATTGATCTTTTGCGATGATGTTAGCTTCATTGTCAAATATAATAAATCTTGAACTGGTTGTTCCCTGATCAATAGCTCCGATATATTTTTTCATTTACATACCCCCTATAATTATATTTTATAATATAATACATTAAAAGGGAAAACACAAGCCGGATGAATATCGTTAATCAAGGTTTTTAATTGATTATTTTAAAATATTATACTATAATTATATTAAACGTAAGGAGGGATTTTTTATGGGATTGGGGAAATTCTTTATAAAAATGTCTGATTTATTTACAATTTATAGGTGGAGTAATTTACCGGCGATAGTTAGATTTAATGAAGCTGATAGCTCTTTTTCTAATGCAATGTTGAGCTTTTTTACATTTTATGATCAAGACAGAGAAGATTTATTAAAACTTATGCATAATAAAATAGTTGAAAATATCCCAAAGATAATTTTGTCTGATATACCTTTAAATACTAAAAAGAGAATAATAGAAGAAGATCCTAATATTTGGGATAGAGTTCTTGATATTTCAAAAGAAGAACTGAAAGATTTTGTAAAAGATGATAACATAATGTCAAAAATTACCCAGGAATATAATCTTAAAAAAGAAAATATTAAAATAGAACAATATTTACGACTAATCACTGCAAAAAATGAAATAAATATAAATAAAAGGGTCTTTAAAGAATTCTATGAAGAACCTTATTCTGAAAACGAACGTTCACTTCAAAAACTTAATTTGAATATAGATTTAAAAAGAAAAATAGATCAATATAATAAAGCCCTATTTGATTTAATAATAAGATTAACCAATCTTAAAAGATGGAATAAAATGCATAGAAATATAAATAGTTCTGTATCAGCTCATTCGTATTATGTAATGTTTACTTCATATATATTATCTTTGTCAGAAAATGTTGATAACGAGCTTATGTTTAATATAATAACAGCTTCTCTTTTCCATGATTTGCCTGAAGCTTTTACAGGAGATGTTATAAGTCCTACAAAAAGAAAAGTAGAAAAGTTAGATAAAATTATAACTCAAATAGAGGAGGATTATGTTTTAAGCTGGTCTTTAAAAAATAAACAAGTTAATGATGTTATAAAAAATATTATGCCATTAATAATCAATCCCTTTAAAGGTGAATACGGGAGATTCGTAAGAACTGCAGATTTGCTGGCTGCGATAATAGAATGTTCAAACGAAATAAGAACAGGTAATTCAAATGAAAATTTTAGGAGAGCCTTTTTTGGAATGAAAACTGAAATAAAGGGAACATCACCTTTTGACATCTATTCTATAATAGACGAAATAGAATACAATACTTTTAAATAAAAAGCAGAGCTTTTAAGCTCTGCTTTTTATTTAATTTTTTCATGGTCTAACATATTTTTTTTCACCATCTGGCATTTTAAACTTAACAATGGTACCTTTAGGTGGCTTTTCATAACCCTTAAAAATTTTGTGTACATTTGTTTGATTAACTCCATATTCTGCTCCTTCTTCCGAAATATGAGCATCAAAAGGTTCTTCACTGTAAACAAAGACTGTGATTTCGATTTCTTTCATAAAAATACCCCCTAAAAATTTTTTTCAGAATCTAATAACAGAGTAACTGGACCATCATTTTGAAGATCTACCTTCATATGAGTTTGGAATTTACCTCTTTTGATCTTTATATTATAATTATTTTCAATATACTCTATTATTTTTTCATAATATTCTCTACCTTTTTGTTGTGAAGCAGAATTACTGAATGATGGCCTTCTTCCTTTTCTACAATCTCCATAAAGAGTAAACTGAGGTATAAGAAGAAGTTCACCTTTTACATCTAATAAACTTAAATTCATTTTACCATTTGAATCTTCAAATACCCTTAAATTTAAAATTTTATCAGCAACCCATTTGATATCTTTTTCTGTATCATTCTCACCAATACCTATTAAAACCATAAAACCTTTATTTATATCGCCAACAGTTTGCTCATTTACTGTTACTTTAGAAAAATTTACTCTTTGAATTACCGCTCTCAAATTACATCCTCCTAACGCTAAATATTCCTTTTATGTCTTGTATTTTGTGAGTTATTCTTATTAAATGTTCTATATTAGTTACCTTTAGCCTAATCTTTGCAGTTAAAATATCAGATTGTTTTAAAATTTCAAATTTTTCAATATAACCCTTTTCTGCTTTTAAAACATCTCTAACAGAATTCATAACTTTTTTACTTTCCATGTCCAAAGATAATATAGCAACGAAACTTGTTTGATTTTCGGAAGTATTCCATTCAACGTTTAATTTTTTATCTTCTTTAACTCCGCGAATATTCTTACAATTTGTTCGGTGAATTCCGATACCTCTTCTTCCTATTATACCTATAATATCATCTCCAGGTACAGGCGTACAACATTTTGCAAAATGAGTGTCAATGCCTTCAACTCCATCGACAATAACTGAAGGCGTAGATAATGATGACTTTGACCTTGGTATTTTTTGTTCTTTTTCTTCATTATCTTTTACAAAAAAAGACCTTATAGTTTGAATATTTACATCTTCAAGCTCAATTTTTATATATAAATCTTCATCATTTTTTATATTATATTTTATGAAAAAAGCTTCTTCTTTTAATTTATTTAACATATCTTCTATTGATATATTAAGCTTTTTTGCCAACTCTCTAAATTTATCTTTACCTCTATCAACAAGAATTTTTTCATTTTTTTGTCTATAAAATTTTTTTATCTTGCTGGCAGTTCTTGGTGATTTGGCATGTTTAATCCAATCAATACTGGGACCGTTGAAATTTCTATTCACTATTATTTCAACAACATCTGAATTTTGCAATTTATATGAAATTGGAACGATTCTACCATTTATTTTAGCACCAGCAAAATGATTCCCTATATCTGTATGTATTGCATATGCAAAATCTATAGGTGTTGCTCCCTTTGGTAAATGAATTATCTCCCCTTGAGGGGTAAAAACAAATATTTCTTTAGAAAGTAAATTTGTTTCAATATCTTTTATATCAAAAGCACTTTGAGCTATGTCTTTATGTAGTTCCATAAGATTTTGTAAAAATTTTACTTTTTGAGAACTAACTCCTTGTTTATAAGCCCAATGTGCTGCTAAACCAAATTCAGCTTCTTCATGCATATTCCAGTCACGAATTTGTATTTCTAAAGGTTCTCCTTTGTTTGTTATTACAGTAGTGTGTAAAGATTTATATCCATTGAATTTTGGTGTTGCTATATAATCTTTAATTCGACCTGGCATTGGTGCCCACATAGAATGAACGATTCCTAAAGAAGCATAGCATTGATTTTGGTTCTCAGTAATAATTCTAAGTGCAATAATATCATAAATATCATCAAAAGTTTTCCCTTTTTTAAGCATTTTATTCCATATACTGTATAAATGCTTTGCTCTTCCAGAAACATCTGCTTTTATTCTATGTTTTTTGAGTTCTTCTTTAACAGTATCGGCATATTCATCTATACTTTTTTGTCTGTTGGAAAGTTTTGTTTTCAATTTTTGATCCAAATCTGTATATATATCTGGATGTAAATATTTGAAAGATAAATCCTCTAACTCAGCTTTTATCTTATTTATCCCCAATCTATGTGCTATTGGTGCATAAATTTTTAAAGTTTCTTCTGATTTTATAACTTGCTTATCTCTTTTTACAAAATCCAAAGTTCTCATGTTATGTAATCTATCTGACAATTTAACCACTATAACTCTTATATCTGTTGACATTGCAAGAAGCATCTTTCTAATTGTTTCTATTTTTTCAATTGATTTCATATCACTTCTGGATAGTCTTTCGTTTAACTTCAAATTACTTATTTTAGTAACTCCGTTTACAATTCTTGAAACATCAATTCCAAACTCTTTTTCAATTTTTTCTATTGGAACATCACAATCTTCAACTGTATCATGAAGCAATCCCGCTATTATTGTATCTATATCCATTCTAAACCCAGCCAAAATCAAAGCTACTTCTTTTGGATGTTCAAAAAAAGGATCTCCAGAATCTCTCATTTGTCCTTTATGTGCTTCTTCTCCAAATTTATATGCTTTTATTAATCTATCCCTATCTTTTCTATTTAACTTATGGCCTAAAATGGATTCTAGTTCCTTTATATAGTCTTTTATTATGTCCATAGTAATCACTCCAAATAATCAATCATTCTTTATTTAATTATATCATAGCTTTTTTAAAAGGTATATAGAGAATAGATTTTTCAGCTTAACATTTCTTAATATTAGTTAATATAATCCAAATAATAAAAAATTATTATGTAGATGAAAGTTATGAAACACAACTACGAAAAAATTATTTAGGAGGTTTTATGAATGAAAAAAGTTTTATTAAGTTTATTGGTAGTAACATTATTTGTCGTTTCATTTGCAGAAACATTGGTAATAAAAGGATCTAACACAGTATTCCCAATTGCACAACTTTGGATTGAAGATTTAAAAGAATCAAAACCAGAATTAAACATCACTCTTGAAGGCGCAGGTTCATCAACTGGAATTGCAGCATTATTAAATGGAACTACAGACGTAGCAAATTCATCAAGATTTATGAAAAGTTCTGAGATTGAAAAAATGAACGAAAATGGACAATTTTTCATGCCAATAGTTGTAGGTTATGATGGAATAGCAATTGTTGTTAACAAAGAATTAGGAATAGACAATATAACTTTGGATCAGTTAAAATCAATATATACAGGTCAAATAAGAACTTGGAATCAACTTAATTCTAATTTACCAAACAGACCTATAATTAAATACTCAAGAGACACAGCTTCAGGAACATATGAGACTTTTACAAATATAGCTTTATCAGGTGAAAAAATGGATCCAACAGTAAAAATGGGACCATCAACACAATTTGAAATAAACCAAGTATCTCAAAATGCTTATGCGATTGCTTATGCAGGTGTAGGTTATGTTGATGACTCAGTAAAAGTTTTAACTGTAGAAGGAGTTCAACCAACTGCTTATAACATTTTAAATTCAGTTTACCCTATTTCAAGACCTTTATTTATGTTTGTTGATGTAACTGATGGTTTTATAACAGGAAATGTAAAGGAATATGTTAACTTTGGACTTTCTAAAAAAGGTCAAGAATTAGTTGAAAAAGCAGGTTATGTAGCTGCTTACGGAAAATAATTAGTTATATTTAAATGAATTATCCTCAAGGAGTGAATTTATATGACAAGAAGAGAATATAAGAACTCATTCAACAAATACTTGATAACATTGGTAGCAACTCTGGGGATATTCGTACTTGGTGGACTATTTTATTTTATAATACAAGCATCAATCCCAGCTCTGACTGAAGTCGGGGCTGAGATTTTTACAAGTGCGAATTGGTATCCTACATATGAAGATGCAGAGTATGGAATGTTGGCTCAAATAATTGCTTCTGTTTTAATCACATTATTAGCATCAGTTATAGTTTTACCTTTAGGCTATATTGTAGCCTTTTTTATGTATGATTATGCAAAATATCATGAAAAAAATATTATAAAATCCGCTGTTGATTTATTATCTGGAGTTCCATCGGTAATTGTTGGTACTTTTTTAATTATTTATATCTCTCCTATAATGTATGAATTTAATATTTGGAATGCCGAGAACTTATTTTTAGGAGCAGTTGGCCTTGCAATATTATCATTACCATATACTGCTTCATTGATGCAAGAAGCTTTAGACTCTGTTGATATTAGTTTAAAAGAAGGTGCTTTAGCCCTCGGTTCATCAAGATTTACAGCGGGTTTTAGAGTAGTTTCAAAAGCGGCTATTTCTGGAATATTTAATTCAATAATTTTAACTATAAACAGAGTTATTGGGGAAACAATGGTTGTTTTAATGGTAGCTGGAGGAGCTAATCTTATTCCAAAGTCCATCTTTGATCCCGTAAGGCCTTTAACAGCAACAATTGCTGGGGAAATGGGAGAAGTTGAACTTGGTAGTATTCATTATTCAGCACTTTTTGTAGCTGGATTAATTCTATTAGTTATTTCTTTTTTACTAACTTTATTATCTAGAAGACTAACCAGGAGATGGTCACATTGAAGAAAGACTTAATAATATCTTCTATTTTTAGAATAATTTCTTATACAATATTTTTAATTATTATAGGTATATTTGCTACTATAATTATAGAAGGAGTTCAATATTTCAGTATAGATTTTTTTACTAAATATCCTTCCAATGGAATGACAGAAGGTGGTATATGGCCTGCTATTTTAGGAAGCTTAATTATGATTAGTCTAACATTATTATTTGCCTTACCAATAGGGATTCTAACGGGGATATTTTTGGCTGAGTTTGGAAGAAATACGAGGCTTGCAAGAATTTTAGATACGGCAATAACTTCTTTATCTGGAGTTCCTTCAATAGTTTATGGACTTTTTGGGTTATCGTTATTTTCTGTTACGTTAGGCTTTAAAACTTCCATTTTATCAGGTAGTTTAACATTAGCAGTAATGACTCTGCCAATAATTGCTTCTTCGGTTAAAGAAGCTTTATCTTCTTTACCAGGAACTCTAAGGGAATCTGCCTTAGCATTAGGAGCAAAAAAAACTGAAGTAATTTATAAAATTTTAGTTCCTGCATCAAAAAATAGAATTATTACAGCTGTACTTATTGGAATGGGTAGGGTTATTGGTGAAACTGCTCCGGTTTTATTGACAGGTGCTGTTTTCTATTCAACCTATTTCCCATCAAATATAATGCAACCTGTTATGACTTTGCCAACACACATTTATTATATTACTATTGCCTATGGTAGAGATGCTCAGTGGATGGCAAAAGGATCATCCGCATTTTTATTACTTATAATTATTGCAATTTATTCAATAGCTTTTGCATTTAGGAGGAAGTCAAATGGATAATGATGTTATAATAAGAACTAAAGATTTTAATGGATGGTACGGAGAAAAACAAGCTTTAAAAAATATAAATTTAAATTTTTATAAAAATAAAATTTCTGCTATTATAGGACCTTCTGGTTGTGGAAAATCAACCCTTCTTAGAAGTATTAATAGAATGAATGATGAGATCCCTACCTATAAAGTGGATGGAGATATGTATTATGGTGAAAAAAATATTTATGATAAAGATTTGGACTTAACTGTTTTTAGAAAAAAAGTGGGAATGGTTTTCCAAAAACCAGTTCCTTTTCCCATGAGTATATTTGAAAATGTTGCCTTTGGATTGAAAATACACGGAATAAAAAACAAAAATAAATTGGAAGATGTTGTTGAAAAGTCCTTAAAAGATGCTGCTCTTTGGGATGAAGTTAAAGATGAGTTGGATAAATCTGCTTATTCTTTATCTGGTGGTCAACAACAGAGACTTTGTATTGCAAGAGCAATTGCTATAGATCCAGAAGTAATTTTATTAGATGAACCCACATCAGCTCTTGATCCAATCGCTACACAAAAAATAGAAAGATTAATTGAAGAATTATCAGAAAAATATACTATAATAATAGTGACGCATAATCTTGCCCAAGCAGTAAGAATTTCTGATTATATGTACTTTATGTATCAAGGAGAACTAATCGAAACCGGAGAAACACCTAACATGGTTAAAGCTCCTAAAGTACAACTAACAGAAGATTATTTAAATGGAAGAATCGGTTAATAGGAGGGTTAGTATGGATTCTATACATCATTTAGAAAATGAAATGTTAATTTTAAAAGCTGACATATCAAAATTATTATCATTGGTACTTGAATCATTTGAAATGTCTATAAAGTCATTAGAAGATTCAAATTTAGAACTTGCCAACCGAGTTTTGGATTTAGACGATAAAATTGATGATATAAACAGAAAAATTGAGGATTCTGTTTACCAAATAATAGCTAGATACAATCCTTTAGCAAAAGAACTTAGATATTCAATGACTATGATAAAATTTTCGAATAATTTAGAAAGAATAGGAGATTTATCTTGTAATATAGCTAAAAAATCAAAAAAATATACTGATAAAAATATCAAATCTATAATGAATAAAGATATAAAAAACATGTTTGGGATATCATTGCAAATGATGAAAGATGCTTTTAAAGCTTTCGGAGAAAGAGACATAAATTTAGCTGTAAAAACATGGAAAACAGATAATGAAATTGATAGAATTGAAAATGAAATTAGAAAAGATGCCATAAAAAAGATAGAAGATAAAGATTTTGATAAAGAGCTTATTGTACCATATATTTTAATTGCAAGGGATATAGAAAGAATTGCCGATCATGCAACTAATTTATGTGAAGAAACTGTTTATATTGAAACATCTAAAGAAATTCATGAATTTCTTTGATAATTTTTGAATAGGAGGCTTTTATATGCCTACGATTTTAATAGTTGAAGATGATCCTGATATAAGAGACATTTTAAAAACATATTTGCAAATAGAAAAATTTCATATTTTAGAGGCTGAAACTTTATCTGAAATGAGAAATGTTTTAAATAGAGAAAAATCTATTGATATAATGCTCTTGGATATCATGCTTCCTGATGGCGATTCAGTTGATGAACTACCCAGAATAAGAATGATGAATAGAGATATGGGGATAATTATAATTTCTGCAAAAAATACTGACAGAGATAAAATATGGGGAATTGAATCGGGTTCAGATGACTATATTACAAAGCCCTTTAACCCAAAAGAGGTAGTTGTTCGAGTTAGAGCACTATTAAAAAGAATAAAAAATGACAATGAGATAATAAAGTATGGCAATTTAGAAATTTATCCTAACAATTATTCAGTTAAGTATAATAATGAAGTTATTGAATTTACTTCTAAAGAATTTGAGATTTTATACTTATTGGCAAAAAAACCAGAAAGAATATATACAAGAGATGATATAATTTCGAAAATTTGGTTTGATGATAATTTTATTACGGATAGAGTAATAGATGTTCACGTATCAATGATTAGGTCAAAAATTGGAAAAGAATGGATTAAAACAATCAGAGGGGTTGGATATAAATTTAATCCTGACGCAGATTTATTAAATAAAGGATGATTAATATGATTAATGAAGAGTATTTTGAAATATTCGACACAATTAAAGACGCAGTAGTACAAGTAAAACATACTGCTGTAATAAATTCTAATTTAAAAGCTAAAAAATGGGGTTTTTCAAAAGCCCATGATATCTTAAATATAATTACTTATGAGGATATCGATAACTTAATAAAAGCTATTTTAAACAATGAAGAATACCAAACTGAAGATAACATTTATTTTTTATCCGGAAATTCAAAATATTGTCGAATATCTTATAAACCGAACCAACAAATATTGGTTTTAGAAGACAGAACAGAAATTCAATTATTAAATAAAGTAAAATCTGATTTTATATCTTCGTTATCACATGAATTAAGAACTCCGTTATCTGTTGCAAAAGGTAATGCCCATATTTTAAACGATTTTTTAGAGGATGATAAATTTAAAAATTATGTAAATAAAATAAGTGATTCTATTAATAAAATTGAAAATATAATCTCTCAACTTACGATGTTGTCAATGGCACAATTGGGTAATTATGTTATTAAACCTGAGATTTTAGATACTAAACCATTAGTTGAAGAGGTGATAAATGATTTAAACGGTAAGATTCTTAATAAAAATATAGAAATAAACCAAAATATAGAAGCTGATGTATTACATGGCGATAAGTTTATACTATACACAATTCTAAGAAATTTAATTTCAAATGCTGTAAAATATTCATATAAAAACTCAAAAATAAATCTGACAATAAACGAAAATGAAATTATAATAGAAGATTTTGGAATTGGTATAAGAGAAGATGAAAAGAAAAGAATATTTGAAAGATTTTTCAGAGGAAATGAATCACCTAAATATGCTAAAGGATCTGGTTTAGGCCTTGCTGTAGTTAAATATTTCTGTGAGATCGCAAATTATAAAATTAAATTTAATTCAAAATGGATGATTGGTAGTAAATTTATAGTAGAATTGAAGCAGTAATAAACTGCTTCAATTTTTTTTATGTTTTTATTTATGAAATATAAATAATCGTTCAAGTATTATGAATTAAATGGGGTGATATAAATGAAAAATATATTTGGAAAAATTAATGGGAAAAATATTTATCAATTTAAAATTTCCAATGAATTTCTTGAAGTATATATTCTTAACTATGGAGGAATTATTCAAAAATTAATTTATAATAATAAAAATGTTGTATTAGGATTTGATAAATTAGAAAAATATGTTGAAGATAATTTATATGTTGGTTCTTTTGTAGGTAGAAATGCAGGTAGAATATCTAAAGCTAAATTTTTTTTAAATAATAAATTATATAACTTAGAAAAAAATGATAATTTAAAAAATAATTTACATAGTGGATCTAAATGTACTTCAAAAATGATTTTTGATTATAATGAAATTAATGATTACACCTTAGAATTGTCTTTAAATATATTAAATATGGAAGATTATTTTCCAGGTAACTTAAAAATAGTATTATTATTTGAGTTAAAAAATAAATCTTTTACTATAACTATAAAAGCCATATCCGATCATGATACTATTTTTAATCCTACTTATCATAGTTATTTTAATTTAGATGGTGATTATAGAAATAATATTTTAAAACATAAATTATTC
>JAALLR010000013.1_pt1 | contig 71141 bp, 70 predicted proteins | sample 7245931 | NCBI WGS metagenome assembly JAALLR01 (sample SAMN13049201, study PRJNA578106) | oil field metagenome | isolation source: filtered produced water from oil reservoir B9 | place: USA:offshore Texas | collected 2016 | reverse complement strand
TATGATGGTGAAAATGTTATTTTAACAGTTTATTCAGGCTCTTCATCATTAGGTAATCAAGTTAAAATACCTTTCACAAATGATTTAGAACAAAAAAAATTGAGTAAAGTTCAAGCTCTTGTTTCAAATGGCTATATTGTAAGCGCTAAACCTGATAATAAGTACTTTGGTGATTCAACAGCAAGAAATTTAACCGTTTCAAAAATAAAAGAAGTTAAATTTGATGCTTTTACTAATGATTTTTATAAGTTTTTAGATTCTAATGAAACTTTCTTTAATGTAAATAGATGGTTGATTATATGGATAGACGCAATCCCAGTAAGTGCTGATTAAAAACTTTTATTATCAAATCCGGCTTAGGCCGGATTTTTTATTATGTTATAATTTATATAGACTTAAAAATTTATTTTAATTATTTATTTTTATATTTTTTAGAGGTGCTTATGAAAAAATACAACAATTTTGTTGCTTTTCTCCACAAATCCAAAAGTTTTTTTAGATTCATCTATGTGTTTTTTATTTTAATATTTTCTTTTATCTATGGTGGAATAGTTCTTGTTATAGCTTTTTTCACTTATTCAACGATATATATCTTAAACTTGTTATTTAGAAAGCTACCACTTAATATAAAAAAAGATGTAAAAGTTAAAACAGTACACTATAAAACGACAAAAAACAAGAAAAAACTAAAAATGGATATTTATTACCCTGAAAAAAAACAAGAAAAATATCCAACAGTTTTGTTTGCCCATGGGGGTGGATGGATATCAGGTTTTAGAAGACAAGCTAACAACGTTTCGTGGTGTAAATATTTAGCTGTTAATGGTTTTTTAGTTTGTTCTATTGATTACAGATTGGGAATATCCAACACTATGGATGAAATTCTTGAAGATTACGAAGATGCACTTAAATATATAAAAAATAATAATAATGAACTAAAAGTAGACAAATCAAAAATTAACCTAATGGGGCTTTCAGCTGGAGGACATTTAAGTTTCCTTTATGCTGCTTACCATTCAGCAATGATGCATGAAGAAGAGATGAAAGGTATTAAAAGTCTAATAATTTATTACACTCCTTACGACCTTAAAGATATTTTCAATAAAGATGTAAAGTCTCTTTTTGCTAAATTTGCAGTACTTTCAACTATGAAATCGATGCCTGAGGCAAATGAGTTAGATTATGAATTTTACTCACCAAAACATTGGATGAACGAGAATCTGCCTCCTGTTTTGATAGCTCATGGAAAATTGGACGATACGGTCCCTTTTAGTTCTTCTGTAAAAATAGCTAAAAAACTAAAGCATTTAAATGTTCCTTATGAATTTTTAGTACACAAAAAAGGCGGCCATACTTTTGAATTCTATATGAACGATTATCAAACTATTAAAATAATAAAAAGAACGATAAATTTTTTGAAAAGGATGAATAAATGATGAAAGTCAACTTTAACTATGAAAAGAATCCTTTTGATTACAGTTCTGGTTATATTTTTAAAGGGAAACACTATAGATGTAGCTATATAACTTATAAGACAAGATATAAAAATCCAAAAATGGGGACAGAACAAGTTCAGATTTATAACTTTAAGCCAAAAGGAAAAATATTCGCATCTTCTTTGATTGTTCATGGTTTGGGCAGTTCAAATATAAAATTCTTGATCTGGATGGGAAGACATTTGGCTTCTGTTGGAATAAATTCTACTATTCTAATTTTACCCGGTAATTACACCAGAGTAGATGACTCATCCGTTAGTGGAAGAAGTTTTCTTTGGCCAGAAATGAATCAATTGGTTCAATTTTGGGAAAATGCTGTTGTAGATTTAAGATCAACGCTTGATCTACTTGAATCTTTAGACCTTTGGAAAGAAAATAACATTGTAATTGGATATTGCCTTGGTGGAATGGTTTCTACAATTACAGCTGCTGTAGATAAAAGGATTAGTGAACTTGTTTTAATGACTACCGGCGGGAGTCTACCAGAGATATTGTATCGTTCTCCCACAACAAAGTTTATAAGGAGGTTAATAGATAAAGGTTTTAAAACTGATTACAACTTACATGATGTTGAATACATAAATTCTATCTACAAAAAAAACTTAGACAAAGTTAAAACCATGAGTGCACAAGAAATAATGGAATCAGATATTCACCCTCTTTTTAAAATCGATCCTTTATCTTATGCTCATTTGGTAGACCCAAAAATAATAACTTTTATAGAAGCGATTTTTGACAACACCCTCTCAAGAAAAAGTAGAAAAATGCTTTTAAAAGAGTTTAAAGGATGTAAATATTACATGATACCAGTTGGACACGTTACGTGGTTGCCTTTTGAATATCTTTTAGCACATTATATTTTGAATAAACTAAATATAAAAGACAGTAAGATTAGAACCAGATTGCTCGAAAGAGATAAGATCTCTGATAACTTTGATAATTTTATACACAAATAAGGAGGTAGTAAAAATGAAAAAAACATTATTGGTATTTTTATTGGTTTTATCTTTTACTCTTGTTTTTAGTGCTTCAAATAACGAAAAAACTTATTCAATGAAAAGTAGTTTTGGCGGAGGTGTAGCTTTATTAGACGTAGAAGCCATAAATTCTACATTTCAAGAACATGATCTTCCAACAATAAATACACCTATTTTCAACATGGCTAATTCTAATAGTTTTATTCTGGATAACAATTTGGCACTAATAATGGATACAAATATTTTTATGAATTTAAGTAATGAAAATAATAACTACAAAAATAGGTTTGTTGGCACTACTTTTACTGGTGGTGTTGGCTATAATTTAGAATTTGGAACAATTAGCCTTATGCCAAATTTTGGTATGGGAATAGGGTCTCAAATATTTTTGATTCAAGAAAAATCTGTTGAAAATGTTCAAAATGTGTTAGATAATCCTGGTAACAGTACAATTTTATATTCTATGGAAGTTCCTCTTAAAATTGGTGTTGACTTAGGCTTTAATATAAATAAAAATAGATATACTTCTATAAATATGGTTTTAAAAACTGATTACTTCTTCAACATTGCAAATATTGGTTGGACTAACAACTTTGTTTCTATGTTTCCAAACTTCTTAGAAAATAGCGCAATAGATAACAAATTAGAAGGATTTTTAATATCTATGATGTTTGAAATAGATACAGATTACTAAAAATATTTCCGGAGCTATTTTAAAAGCTCCGGAATTTTTATTTTTTTAGATAATTCGCTTTTTCTTACTCTATAATCTGGCAAAATCTTTTCCACTAATCGCCAAAATTCTTTTGAATGATCCATATGAACTAAATGGCACATCTCATGTACTACAACATACTCTATTACTTCTTCTCTAAAACATATAAGCTTTATGTTGAAGTTCAAGTTGTTTTTTGATGAACAACTTCCCCATCTTGACTTTAAATTTTTTATTTTTATAATATTTATATTTTTTTGTATATGAATTTTATGTTTTTCAACATATTTTAATATCAAATCTCCCAGTTCTTTGTAAAAGAAGTTTATCTGTTCTTTTTCAATAATTTCTTTTTTAATATTTTCTGGAAGATTTTTATTGTATACTACCAATAAATTATTCCCCAATTTTTTTACATCAACGTTCATAACTTGTGAATTTTCTTTGTAAGCATAATCAATTTCTTCACCCAAAAAATGAAAATCATTAGTAATTTCTTTTTCTTTATTGAATTCTTCTATAATGTTTTTTTCATTTTTTAATATAAAATTTTTAACCTTTGCCATAGGGTAATCTTTTGGTTTATGTATAACCAGTTTTTTATCTTCGGAAACATATATCTTTAAACTTTTTTTAGTTATGTTCTTTATAAGAAGATCCATTTCTATATTTTGGATTTTTATTCTACTTATCAAAATTATCACCAAAAGTATTTTACCATTTTTATAAGAATCTTCCTACATCTTTATCTCCTCTACCAGATAAGTTAACGATTATCTTTTTTAAACCTTCTACTTTTGCAATTTTCTTTGCTAAAGCAATTGCATGGGCAGATTCTATAGCTGGAATTATACCTTCTTCTTTTGAAAGAATTTTAAATGATTCTATAGCTTCATCATCATTTATTGGATAATACATAATTCTATTTGATTCTTTGAAAAAAGCATGTTCAGGTCCTATACCTGGATAGTCTAAACCTGCTGAAATAGAATATGCCTCTATAGGATTTGATTCTTGATCTGTTAGGCAATAAGAGAATGAGCCTTGGAATATTATAGGTTGACTTTTACTTGAAAGTGTGGCTGCCGTCCTTCCAGAGTTTATACCCTCTCCACCACCTTCTGCTGCATAAAGTTTTACTTCATCTTTTATAAAATCATTAAAAATGCCAATAGAATTCGAGCCCCCACCTATACAAGCAAATATTCCATCTGGTAATTCCCCTTCAAAATCAAAAAATTGCTTTTTAGCTTCTTGCCCAATAACAGATTGAAAAAACTTAACCATTTCTGGATAAGGTGAGGGCCCTACAGCTGAGCCAAGCAAGTAATAGCTCTCTGGATTATCAACATAATATTCAAGTGCCTTATCAACAGCTTCTTTTAAGGTTTTTGTCCCATTTGTTGCCGGTATAATTTCTGCTCCTAATATCTTCATTCTCTCTACGTTCATTTTTTGCCTATTAATATCTTCTTCTCCCATGAATATTTTACATTTCATATTAAATAATGCTGCAGCTGTTGCAGTTGCTACACCATGTTGCCCTGCACCTGTTTCAGCTATTATCTCTTTCTTACCCATTTTTTTTGCTATAAGAATTTGTCCAATAGCGTTGTTTATTTTGTGAGCACCAGTATGATTTAGATCTTCTCTCTTTAGATATGTTTTAACACCAATTATTTTGCTCAAATTTTTTGCATAATAAAGTGCAGAAGGCCTTCCAACATAGTTTTTAAGATAATATTGATATTCAGAAATAAAAACCGGATCATTTTTTATTTCTTTAAAAACATCTTCTAAAATTTCCAACTTTTTATCCAAATGATCAGGAACATATCTTCCACCAAATTCACCATAATAAATACCACTTGTTTTCAACATTTTTTTTCACTCCTTTTGATTTTATATAAAAAAATCCCCTTCCTCTTTTTATAGAGAAAGGGGTATATACCCAATAAAAAAGAGGCATCCATATAAATAGGATGCCTCGCTTATTTTTTTATATAGCGATAAATGACATCCTAAGTTAGATGCCACCACCAATTATTATTTACATTTAAAGAGTTAATAAACATGATACCCACTCCCTAAATTTTATATTTTAATAATAACACAATATTGATTAATTGTAAAGACCATAAATTTCCTTAACTTCTTTAATTGAAGATTCAAACATTTCAACTATTTCAGGGTCAAAATGATTTCCCGAGCCTTTTTTAATTAAATTAAAAGACTCTTCAAAACTAAAAGCATCTTTGTAAGGTCTTTTGCTCATTAATGCATCAAAAACATCAGCTACTGCTACTATTCTTCCAGCTAAAGATATATTCTTTCCCTTTTTCCCTCTTGGGTAGCCAGAACCATCAAATTTTTCATGATGTCCGCTTATTATATTTATTGCAGTATTTAAAAGGCTCAAATCGCTTAAATTTTCAATATTTTTATTCATATCATTTATAATATTTTCCCCAATAGTTACGTGTTTTTTCATAATATCGTATTCTTCTTTAGTTAATTTACCCGGTTTTAAAAGAATTTCGTCTGGTATACCAACTTTTCCAATATCATGTAATGGGGCAAAAAGATAGAGTTCTCTTATAAATTTTGGTGTTATATCTGAATTTATAAAAGAAAGTTTTTTAGCTATTAGTCCTGAAACATTTGCAACCCTTGAAATATGATCGCCGGTTTCATTATCTTTCCCTTCAACTAATTTAACAAATCCATTTGATGTTGAAGCTATGATTTGTTGAACGATATAATGGCTAAAAATATTTTGCTTTAATATGTTCACAATTCTTTTAGCAAGGTTTATGTGGTATTGGCTGTATATATTTTTCTTTGATGAGGCAAAGAAAATGAATCCTACCACTTTGTCACTAAATTCAATTGGCGCGGTTAAATTTGATCTTATACCTTCTTTTAATAAAAGTCTTGTTGCTTCAGATTTTCTTTTGTTGTGGTAATGATCTTCCAAATCATTTATTATTCTATATTCCTTTGATTTGACTAATTCCTTTAAAGAGCTGTTGTCTAATTTATCAGCAAATCCTGCATCTAAAAATATATTACCAAGTTTTGTTGAAGCAGTTTCGGCAATTACATTTCCTGTAGTGTCTATAAATGCAAAAGATAACCTATCAATAGGAAGTTTAGAATCTACTGTATCCATAATTTCTTTAAGTAATTCATACATAGAATTGTATCTTCCAATTTCTAATAAATTCTTGTTTATTTTCATTTCTTCATCGATTTTTTCAATTTCTTTTATAAATATTTTTTCTTCTTGCCATTCATAATCTATTTTTTTGTCTATCTTTTTATAACTTAATATATGTTCAATATCTTTAACGCCTTTATTTATTTTTTCAAAAAAATTGTTTAAATTAAATCTTTGATATGTAACTAAAACAGTCAATACCCCTATGGATAGCATAAGAAATACCAAAGAAAATCTGTTGAATTGAAAGGCCTGGTCTATTCTTTCTTGTTTATAATCTCTAATATATCTTGCGTATTTTGAAATTTCATTAATTACATCTTCTACTGGTTGTGAATTAAAATCCTTTAAAAAACTATCCGTAATATAGAAGCTATATTCTATGTTTAAATTTTGATTTTGATTTTTTATTTCTCTTAATAAATTTAATATATCATCTAGTCTCTTATCGCCTGGAGATACTTCATTGTCCCTAATATAATAAAGGTTCGAAATTATGGAATTTACATCACTTATATTTTCGTCTATAACTATATTAATTTTTTCATTCTCATTGAATTGAAAGAAACTGAAAAAAAATACAAAAAAAGATATCAACAAAATAGATAAAGCTAATAAGAATATAGTTCTATTCAATTTTTTTAAGCTTTTTATCATATTTACCCCCAACAGAATAAAGTTCATATAATTATATCATATATTTATTTTATAGCCAACGCCAAATTCTACAAACCTTTCTGCCAGATCTCTCTTTAAAATATTTTTTGCTCTATCTCCAGTGCAATGAGTTGGAGCAATAAAATCTATGTCAGAATTTTTTAAATAATCAATTTCATTTTGTAGTTTATCTTCGTTTAACTTATAAAAATGAAACCCCCCAATCAAAAAATGGATTCTATCATTAAAAGTATTTTGAACTGTTTCTATTATCTTTGAAATTCCAGGGTGTGAACATCCTACAAAAAGAACTAATCCTTTTTTTGTTTCAATTACTAAAGACTGCTCTTTGATATCTTCTCCAATAATTCCTGTTGTATGAATATTCATATCTAAAGTAGTTGGTGATTTTATGTTCATGGTTCTTGTATTTCTAAGCGAAGATACTAATTCTAATATGTTTTTATCAATGTCGTAAGGAATTGCTATGTTGTTTAAATAGAAATTGTTTGAAAAGTATTTTATGCCTCCCGTATGATCTGAATGATTATGCGATATAAACAACAAATCAATATTTCTATTTTTGTCATCCAGGTTCAATTTTTTCATATTGTGTTTTAAAATTTCTGGATCATTTCCCGTATCAAAAATTATATTATAATGGTCCATACTTATAGCTACAGAAAAACCCCAATCTGTTTTGTATTCATCAGATTTTTTATAATTATCTACTATACCTAAAATTTTCACATCTATCATCTCCATTTATATCTTGTTATGTCCAATTATTTTTGATTAGATTAATATTTCTTTGTTTTTCTTAATATTTGTATGTTATAATATATTATATCAAGGAGGTGTTTCTAATGGCATTGTATAATGTTATATGGTTTGGTTATAATGATTATTCACCTCTATCTGGTTCAAAGGATATTTTTGCTAATAATAAAGAAGAAGCTAAAAAAATAATAAAAAATATTTTAATTAGGAAAAATATAACTATTGAAACAATAAGAGTGGGTGAATCTAATAAAGGTTACTATTATCATAATAAAAACCGGGAAACCCCGGTTTAATTCTATTTATACGCAATTTTTAATACTTCTAATATCTTCTTTTTGTCCATATCTTGTATTTGGCCAAAAGGAGCTATTTGTGCTGCGTTATCTGCAATAACCTCTATTTTTTCTTCTTCCAATCCAATTTCTTTTAATTTAACTGGCTGCCCTATTTTTTTATACCAATCTTTCAAAGCTTTTATTGCTAAATCAGAATCATAACCTTTGCTTCCTGTATCAATTCCAAATATTTTTTCTGCGAATCTATCTAATTTATCCATAATTTTATCTTTTGAAAATTCAAGAAAAGCTGGGAAGACTATGGCTAATCCTTTCCCATGTGCTACATCTGTAACTGCAGATAGAGCATGTTCAATCATGTGAGAAGACCAATCTCCTCCTTGCTTTCCCGTTGCCAAGAGCCCATTTAATGCTAATGTTGCACCCCAAGCTAAAGCAGCCCTACATTGATAATCTTCGGGATCCTCTATCAAAGTTTCTGTTGCTTTTATTACAGTTTTTATTATACCTTCTGCTAAAGCATCCTGAATTTCTGTTCTTGGAGTAGTGTCAAAATAAAATTCCATTACATGTGAAATAGCGTCTACCGCACCATTTATCGTCTGACTCTTTGGTAAAGAGTATTGCAATTCAGGAGAAATATAAGTTACTACAGGATAAAGAGCTTTTGAAGATATATCCCATTTTTGCTGGGCTTCTTCATTTGTTATAACGGCGTTACCATTCATTTCTGAACCTGTTGCGGAAAGGGTTAAAATAGTATAAATTGGTAATCCCTCTTTAACGGGGGCTTTTTTTGCAAATAAATCCCATATGTCGCCATCATAATAGTAGCCTGCAGAAATGGCCTTTGAAGTGTCTATTACACTTCCTCCGCCTACTGCCAAGATAGCTTGAGATTTTGTTTCCTTAAATTTTTTCAATCCCTCTTTAACCAAGCTTAATCTTGGATTTGGCTGTACTCCTGATATTTCATTTACTTTTATACCAGCTGCATTTAAAGATTCAATTAAAGTATCATAAAGACCTATTTTTTTTATTGAACTTCTTCCATAAACCATTAGTATTTTATCTATCCCGTCTTTTTTCAACTGTTCTGGTAATTTTTTATAAGACTCTTTCCCAAACTCAACTTTTGTTGCATTTTGAAAAGTAAAATTTCTCATAACTTCTCCCCCTTTTGTTAGTTTTCATACACAATGATAAAACAAAAAAGAAATAAAACTCTTTCATTTAAGTTAAATCATTTTAAATATACCACTATTTTTTTCTGAAAAAGTAAACGTATCATAAATACTTTCATTTAAACATAAATTGATATCTTCTATTAATTTTAATTCCTTTAAGTTTTTATAATGCTTCGCTTTTTTGATAATATCTTTAGATAAATCAATCTTGTACGACATTTCAGTAGCATCATTTGTGTCTGGATACTTTGAATATATATTTTTAATTAATCTATAGGCTGTATAATAATCTTCTAAGGAATAGTTCCCATTTAAACCACTACAAACTACTCCAATATCAGAATAAATTTCTATTCTATTAATTACCGTTTTTAAATTAGTTAAACTTAATGCAATTACATTAGAATTTTTATTCACTCTCCTAAAAACTTTCGAACCATTAGTAGTATTTATCAATACTTTTTTACTTTTTATTTTGTCCTCTTGTTTTAACAACTCAGAAGGTGAATTTGAAAAATCAAATCCTTTTATTTTTTGGCTGTTTCTTTCTCCACACAATACATAGCCAGATTCTTTTAATTCAAAAGATCTTTCGATATCATCTGTCATAAGAACTTCTTTTGCCCCTAAATGAAATAATGTGTTAATAGTTGTAGTGGCTCTAAAAGTATCTATCAAAACTATTATTTCGTGGTTTAATAGATTTTCTTTTGGAGAAAGATAGGTGTACAATCTTTTCACTGCAAATCTCTTTCTTCTGCCGTTTCATATATGGCCATATTGAAATGTATTAGATGCCATGTTTCATTTAAAGATTTCAATCTGAATTTATTATTTTCATAAAGGACTTCCGATACAGAACAGTTATCTATTCTAAAATTAGAGTTTGAAGTTATTGGCAATTTTAAAACCCAAGAAATAATAGTTCTTATTACTAAACCATGGGCTACAACTATTATTTTGTCGTCTTTTTCATGTTTTGAGATTATATTCTTAACTGCTTTAACCGATCTTGATTGGACATCTCCCAGAGATTCCATCCCTTCAATATTTGACCAAGGGTCTCCAGACCATTCCTTAAACTCTTTTTTGTACTTATTTTTTACCTCATCAATGTGCAGCCCAGAAAAAGGCCCAACCTTACATTCATCGAGGTTGCTTAATTTATTTATTTCTAGATTATGGTTACGATTTATTATTTCTGCAGTCTTAATTGCTCTTTTTAGAGTAGACGAGTAAATACTCTTTATATTATCACCTGCAAATCTTTTTTGCACAGTCTCAGCTTGGTTAATCCCTTCAGCATTTAACTCTTCATCCTCTTCACCTTGCCATCTATATTCTTTGTTCCAATCAGTAATACCATGTCTGACTAAATATATATTCAAAATAAATCCCTCCATCTTTTATTAGTCCCTAAAATAATTATATCACAATATAATTTATCATTTAAAAAACAGCCTTATAAAAATAAGGCTGTTATATTACTCCCATTCAATAGTTGCAGGCGGTTTTGAAGTTATATCATAAACAACTCTTCCTACTTCAGAAACTTCATTGGTTATTCTGTTTGAGGCTTGATTGAGTATATCAAAAGGTATCCTTGACCAATCTGCTGTCATCCCCTCAACACTATCAACAGATCTAAGTGATACAACGTATTCATATTTTCTTGAATCCCCTGCCACTCCAACTGTTTTCACTGGTGTAAGTATAGCAAAAGATTGCCAAACTTTGTTGTACCAACTATTTTCTTTTAAAGTTTCTATAAATATTGAATCAACATTTTTTAAAATTTTCAATTTTTCTTCTGTTATTTCACCGATTATTCTTATAGCTAAACCTGGTCCGGGAAAAGGATGCCTATATAAAATGTTTTTTGGAATTCCCAATATTTCACCAGTGCTTCTTACTTCGTCTTTGAATATTTCTCTAAGTGGTTCAAAGATTTTTAGATCCATTTCTTTGGGAAGTCCACCAACATTATGATGACTTTTTATAACAGATGTGTTTGAACCAGAAGCAGCACTTTCAATAACGTCCGAATATATAGTACCTTGTATTAAATACTCTATATCATCATTCTCCTTCGCAAATTTTTCGAAAACTCTTATGAACTCTTCTCCAATTATTTTCCTCTTTTTTTCAGGATCAGATACACCTTTTAACTTTGATAAAAATTTTTCTTTGGCATTTATAGTTATTAAATCTAACCCTATCATTTCTTTGAAAATTCTTTTCACTTCTTCTGGTTCGTTTTTCCTTAATAAGCCGTGATCAACAAACACCGCTTTAAGATTTTTGCCTATAGCCTTGTGAACAAGGACAGCAGCAACAGAAGAATCAACCCCTCCAGAAAGAGCAATAATTGCTTTTTTATCACCAATTTTATTTTTTATCTCTTTTATTTTTTCGTCAATGAAATTAGATAATGACCAGTCTCCTTTTATTTTACAAATATCCAAAACAAAGTTTTCTATAATATCACTACCGAACTCAGAATGTCTTACCTCAGGATGAAACTGAATTCCCCATATTTTTTTTGATTTTAACCTAAACCCGGCTATTATTCCATTTTTAGTTTTAGCAATTGGTTCAAAGCCTTCACTTAGACTAATTACACTATCTCCATGACTCATCCATGTAGTTATTTTATCAGGTATTTCATTAAACAACTCATCTTTTTTTTCAATAAGTATCTCTGTTCTTCCGTATTCACCATTTGCATCTCTTTTTACTTCACAATCCATATTATAGGCAATCAATTGCATTCCATAACAAATTCCTAAAAGAGGAATATCTAATTTCAACATATTACTTTCTAATACTGGAGCATTTTCAGAATATACACTATTCGGTCCACCTGACAATATAATCCCTTTTACATTTTTTAGATTTAGCTTTTTATTAGGAGGCACAACTTCAGAATAAACCCCAAATTCTCTTATTCTTCTTGCCAATAATTGAGTATATTGGCTGCCGTAATCAATTATCAAAATTTTCTCCATATATATACCTCCAATAATCAATATTTTATTACACTATTGTTGAAATCCATGGTTTCCAAATAGTCTTTTGATCTTTTATTGTATAAACTCGCATATATATTTGATGCAAGAATATCTTTTTTAAAAATATAATTCATAACTTCTGAATTAACTTTATATTTTGAATGAGAAAGCATGTCCTCATCTATTCTTTTTTTAATGTTTTGATATTTTGAAACTGTTGTGATAATTGGTATTTTAATATCTTTTTTTATTTTAGATAAAAACTCCTGTCCATTATTATTAAAGCCCAAAACTCTTATATATTGAGGTCCATATTTGTTAATCATCTTTACATCAACTTTTTTTATTTCAAAAAGTATGTTTAGTAAGGTTCTCTTTATTCTGGTTCTTGTGAACCTTTTTGTTTTAACATTGTCAATTAGCTCGTAAATATTATTCGTCTTTTTTGATGCATCTAAAAATCTTTTTGATAAACCTTCTATGACTCCATGATACTCCTCTAACTCTTCTCTTGTTAATGAATATAATTTGTAAAAAACTATTTTTTCAAGGTCTTTTATTTTAATTGGTCCTTTTTTTGATGTTATTTCAGATTCTAAAATACTGAGTGTTTTTTGTGGAACAAAATCATTAAGATCATCTAAACCATCTTTATAAATAGCTTCTCTAATAGCTGTAGCAGAAGATATTTCAGTTTGTAAATTCTTTTCATTGTATTTTGAACCAATTCTTTTTATTGTGTTTGGACTTATATCTGACTTATACTTTTTCAAATGTACCAAATATTCTATACCCAATATATCATTTGAGCTTTCTATTATTTCTTTTGCTTCTTGCTTTTTTAAAATATCCAATAAAGCTTTTTTTCTTGCATTCGGATAAGAAATACCTTCTTTTAAATATTTCTTCAATTTGCTATTGTAAGAAGCAGGTTTACTATATATTATTTCTGCTATTTCATCTAACAACTCTAAGTTATTTGATTCACTTCCAAATACCAAATTATTTATTTTCCCCATTCTGGCTAAAGTTCCCACAGAACCGTTAGCAAAGCCTCCAGCATCCTGTATGCTGTAAACAAAAGGTAATTCCACAACTAAATCTATGCCATTATTCAAAGCCATTTTTGTTCTTGCAAATTTGTTTATTAAAGAAGGTTCTCCTCGTTGTACAAAATTACCACTCATAACTGCTATAATATGAGTGGGATTTGTTTTTTCTTTTGCTTTTTTTAAATGATATAAATGCCCTTTATGAAAAGGATTATATTCAACAATTACTCCTAAAGAATTCATATTTTAACTCCTTAATGAAAATGAAAGTATACATAGTCTCCTTCTCTAATCACATAATCTTTCCCTTCAATAGAGATAAGCCCTTTATTTTTTGCTGTTTTTATACTTCCTAATTTTTTCAACAATTCTGTGTTTATAACTTCTGCTTTTATAAAACCTTTTTGTATGTCTGTGTGTATTTTTCCCGCCGCTTCGTAGGCAGTTGTCCCGTTAATTACATTCCAAGATTTCGTTTCATTCTTGGTACCAGTTATAAACGTTATTAAATTAAGCAAATCTTTTGATTTTTTAATAAATTTGTCCAAACAATCTCCATCTATACCTAATTCCTCTATAAACATTGCTCTTTCTCCGTATTCCATGGATGATAAATCCATTTCTATCTTTGAATTAATTTCAAAAATTTGTCCATCAATCTTTTTTACATATTCTTTTAACGATTCAACATATTTTTTATTATTATCTTTGTTTTCATCAATGTTTGCTACATACAAAACGGGTTTTTCAGTTAACAGAAATAAAGAATCAATAATTTCTTGTTCTTTTTCTGATCTCTCTTTTTTAAAGTTTCTTGAAGGATTGCCCACTTCTAAAAAATTTTTCAAATTTTCCAATAACTCGATTTCAACCTTAGCATCCTTATCTCCAGCCCTGGCTAATTTAAATTTCTTTTCATATCTATTTTTTATAGTTTCTAAATCTTTTTCGATTAATTCCAAATCTATAATTTCCGCATCTGTGGCTGGATCAACGCTCCCTTGAGAGTGAGTTATATTTGAATCTTCAAAACATCTCACCACATGGGCAATTGCATCAACTTTGCTAATATTATCCAAAAATTTGTTTCCCAATCCTTCACCTTTACTTGCTCCTTTTACCAATCCAGCTATATCAACAAATTCTATTGAAGGCTTTACCTTTTTTTCTGATCTTTGTAATTCATATATAAAATCCAACCTTTCATCCCCATATTCAACTATTGCAAGATTGGGGTCAACTGTACAAAAAGGATAGTTCTCTGCAGGAACTTGTTTTTCTGATAAAGCATTAAAAAGAGTTGATTTACCAACATTTGGCAATCCAACAAAACCTATTTTCAACATATGAAATTCTCCTTTTGTTTTTCTTTATTCAATTTATATTATAACAAATATTGTAACATAATTTAATATATAAGGTATATTCAAATCCTTATGTATGTATTTTTGTAAAATACATTAAACAAATCTATGCTAATATATATTAAAGTAAATATTTTGCTTATATTTTGGCTGGAGGTTGGTTCATGGTAATTAATTTAAATAAAAACATTAAATCAAGAATTTTAAATGGGCATCCATGGATATACAAAAATGAAATTAAAAATATTCCAAATAATGTAACTAAAGGGGAAATAGTAGATGTTTTCCATGAAAATAATTTTTTAGGTAGGGGGTATTATAACGAAGATTCCCTAATAACTATAAGATTGCTCACAAGAAAAAATCATAAAATAGACCAAGATTTTTTTGATAATAAAATTGAAAAAGCTTTAAAATACAGGAAAAGGTTTATAAATGATAATTCCTTTAGATTATTTTTTTCAGAGTCAGACGGAATACCAGGGTTAATAGTTGATAAGTTCGAGGATTATCTTGTAATGCAAATTAACACCTTTGGAGCTTACGAATATAAAGACTTGATTTTAAATTCTTTAATAAAATTTTTAGGTCCAAAGGGTATATTTGAAAAGGATGATGAACGTTCTGCAAAAATTGAAGGCTTCACTTGCATAGAGGGTTGGGTATATAAAAAAGGGCCAGAAATAATACCTTTCCAAATTGATGGAATAAACTTTTTTTCTGACACCAAAGGTCAAAAAACTGGCTTTTTCTTAGATCAAAGAATTAATGCAAAAAAAGTTATGGAGATTTCTGAAAATTTAGATGCTTTGGATGCTTTTTCTTATACAGGAAATTTTGGTTTACACGTATTAAAAGGTGGGGCAAAAAAAGTAACTTTTATAGATTATTCAGAAAGAGCTCTTAATATTTTAGAAAATACTTTAAAAGCAAATTCAATAGATAGTTCTAAATATGAAATAATAAATGGAAATTCTTTTGATATTTTAAAAATGTTTGATGAAACAAGTAGATATTTTGATATGACCATTATTGATCCACCTTCGTTGGCAAAATCAAGAAAATCCAAAAAAAATGCTTTTCGAGGTTATAAAGAATTGAATTTAAGGGCTATGAAAATCACAAAAAACAACGGTATATTGGTAACTTCGTCATGCACGCAAATTATTTTTGATGAAGAGTTTTCCAGAATTATTTTTGAAGCTATGGAAGATACACATAAAATCCTTAAATTGGTTCACAAAGGGTATCAATCTCCTGATCACCCTATACAAAAAAATATCTTTGAAACAGAATACCTAAAAAATTATATATTTTTAGTTAATGACAAAAACAATTATTAATGGAGGTGTATTAAAATGTTCTTTTTTCATCCATCTATGCTAATTTTAATCCCAGCTATTTTGCTATCTTTCTGGGCTCAAATGAAAGTTAAAAATACTTTCGATAAATATTCAAGGGTAAAATCGTCGTTAGACGAAAAAGGTGCCAGTTTTGCAAGAAGACTGTTGGATTCTTTAGGATTATTTGATGTTAAAGTAGAACGAGTTAGCGGATATCTTTCTGATCATTATGACCCAACAAATAAAGTTTTGAGATTATCAAATTCAACTTATAATTCTCAGTCAGTTGCAGCCTTAGGAGTCGTTGCTCATGAAGTTGGACACGCTATACAACATCAAAAAAGTTATAAACCTTTGGTTTTAAGAAATATGTCTGTCCCATTAGCCTCATTTGGAAGCAATCTCTCATGGATAATATTGATTATAGGTTTTTTATTTTCAATACCTCAATTATTATGGGGTGGAATAATACTTTTTAGTTTTGTAGTGGCTTTTACTTTGATTACTCTACCAGTTGAATTCAATGCAAGCTCAAGGGCTGTCAAAACGTTGCCCTTAGTTGGAATGCCATCTGGGGAAGTTGAATCAGTCAAAAAAGTTTTAAATGCTGCTGCAATGACTTATGTAGCATCAGCTTTAATGGCAATATCTCAGCTAATTAGAATGATCTTATTAGCTCAAAGCAGGGATTAATTTGATTAGAAGCCAATTATATACTGTGCTAAAAAAGTTTTATAAACGATACAGCCTAAACCAAGAAAATATCAGTTATGCTTTGGATAATTTAAACGCTGAAGACAGAGGTTTTTTTATAAAAGTTTTGAATCATACTATTAAAAATCATATTAAAATAGATTTTATTTTAAAAAAATTAATAAAAAATTTTAATTCAATTCCCCCAGCCTCAAAAACCTTTTTAAGGCTGGGAGTTTCTCAGTTGTTATTGGGAATAGATGAATACGCTGCTGTAAATGAAACTGTTAAATTAGTTAAAAACAAAAAACAGAAAAGTTTTGTTAATGCTGTATTAAGGAACTTTATAAGACAAAAAGATGAAATATTAAATAATATTCCAGAATATATCGAATACAGCTTTCCAAAATGGATTTATGATGAAATTAGTTTCTTAAATCATAGGACTGAAATTTTAAAAAAACATAACAAAGAACCACAAATTACTATAAGGATAAATACTTTAAAAACAAATAAAAAAGACTTAATTGAAAAATTAAATGAACTTGGTATTCAAGTAAAGAATTCATTACACTTTGAAAATAGTCTAATTATACAAAATAACAAAGATATTCTACTTATAAATCACTTATTTGAAGAGGGTTTTTACTACGTCCAAAATGAATCATCGCAATTGGTAGCTCATATATTAAACCCAAAAGAAAATGATGAAGTTTTGGATTCATGTTCAGCTCCTGGAGGGAAAACAACCCATTTAGCCGAACTTATGAAAAATTATGGAACAATAGACGCTTATGAAAATGATATAATAAGATTAGAAATGGTTAAAAAAAATGCAGATAAACTTGGAATAAATATTATAAATACAGATTTAAAAGATTCTTCCAATGTTAAGTTGACAAAAAGTTATAACAAAGTTTTGATAGATGCACCATGTACCTCAGCTGGAATATCTTCAATACATCCAGAAGTTCTCTTAAGATTGGATGAGAAAAATATAGAGATCTATTCAAAAATTCAAAAAGATATACTACATAACATTCTCAGTCAAGTAGGAAAAGGTACAGAAATTGTCTACTCTACATGTACTTTTTTTCAAGAAGAAAATACTAAAAACATGAAATATATAAGTGAAATTTTTGATATAGAATTTATTGATTTTAAGAATGACTTAAATCATTTTAATATAAAGTCCCAATATGATGGATATGGACATTATATTATTCCAGATGACTACCTAATACCGTTTTATATAACAAAAATTGTAAAAAAATAATGGAGGAATCAAATTGTTTAAGAATGATATTTTAAACTTTTCTTATAAAGATTTAAAAGAGCACTTACAAGAAAATTTGAATTTTAAAACATTTAGAACTGATCAAATATTAGACTGGATTTACAACAAACATGTTTTCAATTTTGAGGAAATGACAAATTTATCGATTGATGCAAGAAACAAACTATCTGAAAATTATACTATCTCAAATCCCGAAATAATGGATATACAAAAATCTAAGCAAGATGAAACTACAAAATTTTTGTTTAAATTAGATGATGGTGCTTTAGTTGAATCAGTTGTATTATATTATCCAAACAGAATTGCCGCTTGTATATCTTCTCAGGTTGGTTGTGCATTGAAATGCACTTTTTGCAACACTGGAAAATTAGGATTTCAAAGAAATATGACTGGAGGAGAAATTATCTCTCAAGTTCTTACAATAGAAAAATATTTAGATAGAAGAATTAACAACATTGTTTATATGGGAATGGGAGAACCTCTTCTCAACTATGATAATGTTGTTAACAGTATATTGAACTTAAATGATAAAAAAATGAGAAATTTAGGGGCAAGACATATAACTATTTCCACTTCTGGTATTGCAGACAAAATAGAAGAACTTGGGAATCTTGACATAGAAATAAGGTTGTCTGTTTCTTTACATGCTCCAACAAATTACCAAAGAGATCAATTAATGCCAATAAATACAAAATATCCCGTTGAAGAATTAATGCAAGCTTGTGAAATCTATCAAGAAAAAACAAATAAAAGGGTTACTTTTGAATACATTGCAATAAAAGGGTTTAACGATTCGAAAGAAGATGCTATCAAATTAACTGAATTAATTGGAAATTTAAAATCAATGGTAAACATAATTCCAGTTAATCCGAATCCAGCTGGATATGAAAAACCAAAAAGAGAATATTTAATGAAGTTTGCTAATATATTGAGAGATAAGGGTATAGATACTGTAATTAGAGCGGAAAAAGGTACAGATATAGATGCCGCATGCGGTCAATTAAAAGGTAAACATGTAAATTAATGGGGGAGAATTTATGAAATTTATAACTAAATTTTTTAAATCTTTGGGATTATTTATTTTTGGAGTGATTTCAGCAGGTCTTCTTTTTTACTTTTTTATGATATCCTTTGTGAATAGTTCCAAAACTGTTGAAGTACCTTATTTAATAAACAGCGATATAGAAACTGCTAAAGCTGCTTTAGAAGAAAAAGGATTAATCCCTGACTTCATTGGAAATGGAGATAAAGTTATATATACAGAGCCAGATGCTGGAGTAAAAGTTAAAGAAGGCCATCATGTTATAGTTCAAATGAGAAATTTGGAAAATCAAAAATCCCCGGATTTAATTGGATTACCAACTGAAATTGCCGAACAGTTTTTGATGGAATATGGCTTAACCTATGAGATTAACAAAATAAAAACATACGATATTAATAAAAATGGTATAGTCATAAGTGTTGTACCGGCTCCTGGTAAGCGTATTAATTCAAATTCAATCGTTTTAAATGTTGGCTTGTATGAAGGGGGAAATTAATGTCTTGGAATAAAGGAATAGTTACTAGATTTCATTCAAATATGGCTACAGTTAACGATTTAAAAACCAATACTTCCCTAGAATGCGTTCTTCGAGGTAAATTTAAAGTACAAAAAATAAGACCAATTGTTGGAGATTATATTGAGTATAGCAAAGATGATAATAATCCAATTGGTAAAATAGAAAATATTCTTGAAAGAAAAAATATTTTATATAGACCATCAATTGCGAATTTAGATCAAGTAATTCTTGTTACAACTTTAAAATATCCTGAAGTTGATTTTCTAATAGTTGATAAATTCATTGTTCAAGCTGAAAAAGAAGATCTTGATATAATAATTGTTTTGAATAAAATTGATTTATTAACTGATGAAGATCAAAAATTAAAAGAAAAATTCTTGAATATATATTCTAATTTATATACTGTTATAGAGACATCTACAAAACAAAACCTAAATGTTGAAATTATTAGAGAAAAAATGAAGAATAAAGTAAGTACTTTGGCAGGAATGTCTGGTGTGGGTAAATCCTCTATATTGAATATGATTAATCCTGGTTTAAAATTAAGAATTGGCAATATTTCCGATAAGCTAAAAAGAGGTAAACATACCACCACTCATAGTGAACTACTACGTTTTGATTTTGGTGGTTTTGTTGCAGATACTCCAGGTTTTGCAAACATAGAAACATATAATATTGAAAAAGAAAATTTAAAAGATTATTTTTATGAGTTTTATCAATATTCAAGATACTGTCAATTTGTAGACTGTCAACATGTTAATGAACCTAATTGTGGAGTAAAAGCAGCTGTAAGACAGGAAGAAATATCACAATCAAGATATGATAATTATTTGAGTATATACAGTGAAATAGAAAAGAAGGTGAAAAAATGGTAAAGATTTTTCCTTCAATTTTATCAGCAGACTTTTTTAATTTAGAAAAAGAATTAAAACAAATTCAAAATGATGCAGATGGATTACATATGGATGTTATGGATGGAAACTTTGTTCCTAACATTAGTTTTGGTAACCCCATCATAAAATCTGTCAGGAATCATATGGATATGTATTTTGACACTCATTTAATGATAAATAACCCAGATTTATACATTGAAGAGTTTTCAAAATATTCTAACTCATTAACAGTTCATTATGAAGCTACAAATCATTTAGATAGAACAATAAATGCAATAAAAGAAAAAGGATTAAAAGCAGGTATTGCAATTAACCCTCATACAAGTATTTATCTTCTTGAAAATATTTTAAATATTATAGACAGTGTGCTAATTATGAGTGTAAACCCTGGTTTTGGAGGACAATCTTTTATAGATTATTCTATAGACAAAATCAAAGATTTAAAAGTATTGATCGAAAAGAAAAATTTAAATGTATCTATTCAAGTTGATGGTGGAGTAAGTAAAGATAACATCAAAGAACTTTTTGAAGCTGGAGCTACTGAATTTATTTCTGGTTCGGCGATATTTAAATCCGAAGATCCCGCAAACGAAATCAGAAAAATGAAGGACAGAGTTAAATGAAAGAAATCTACTTTGCCACTTCAAATCAACATAAATTAAATGAAATCCAAGAGATTTTCAAAAATCATTTTATTGTAAAATCAATTTTCGATTTAGTAGATTATTTTGAGCCTGAAGAATGTGCTGATTCTTTCATTGGGAACTCCACTATAAAAGCTGTCACAGCAGGGAGTCTTGTTAATAAGCCTGTTTTTGCTGACGATTCTGGCTTATGTATAGATTCTTTGAAAGGATTTCCTGGAGTAAAATCCGCAAGATATATGGAAGGGCATACTTATATGGAAAAAATGGAAACTCTTTTAAAAAAAATAGATAATAATAGAAAAGCTTATTTTGCCAGTGCCGCAACATTTTATGATCCTAAAACACATATTCTTATTTCTACAGAGGGAAGAGTCTATGGTTCCATTTCAAAAGATATAAGAGGAAAAAATGGATTTGGATATGACCCATTTTTTATACCTGAAGGCTTTGAACAAACTTTTGGTGAACTTGGAGAAGAAATAAAGAACAAAATAAGTCATAGATTTAACGCTTTTGACAAATTAAAAGATATTTTATATAAATTAGGCCTTTAAGGTCTAATTTTTTTATGATATAATATATTTGTACGTACGTATAACGAGGTGATTGGATGTTAAAAACTTTAAATGAAAAAATTAAAATGTTGTCAGAATCAGCAAAATATGATATTTCTTGTTCTTCCAGTGGAAGCTCCAGGAGTAATAAAAATAAAGGTATAGGAAATGCTTCTTATGGAGGAATATGTCATAGTTGGACTTCTGACGGAAGATGTATTTCTTTGTTAAAAATACTTATGTCAAATGATTGTATTTTTGACTGTGTTTATTGCATTAACAGAAGATCAAATGATATAAATAGGGGGACTCTTACTGTTAATGAACTTGTTAATTTGACAATACAATTTTATAAAAGAAATTATATAGAAGGATTATTTTTAAGTTCTGCTATATTTATTAATTCTGATCATACTATGGAAAAAATGTATCAAGTTGTTTATAAATTGAGAAAAGAGCATAAATTTAATGGATATATACATGTAAAAGCAATACCAGGAGCGAGTATTGATTTGATAAGAAAAACGGGATTTTTAGCTGATAGAATGAGTATAAACATTGAACTACCTACTCAAAAAAGTTTGAGAGCTCTTGCCCCCCAAAAGTCAAAAGAAAACATTTTTAAACCAATGAAATTTATTGGAGAAAACAATCTGATGATTTACCAAGATAAAAAGAAGTTTAAAAATACTCCTAAATTTGTTCCTGCTGGTCAAACAACACAAATGATTGTGGGAGCATCTCCAGAAAATGATCACATGATTTTGAATTTGACTGAGGCATTATACAAAAAATTCCATTTGAAAAGGGTATATTTTTCAGCATACGTTCCTATAAATGACGATCCTAAAATACATTTTTCTGGTAAAATACAAAGGAATAGAGAACACAGACTTTATCAAGCTGATTGGTTATTAAGATTTTATGATTTTACTGTGGATGAAATATTTGATAAATCAAATAATTTTTTAAACGAGTATTTAGATCCAAAAACATTTTGGGCTTTAAATCACTTAGAATATTTCCCTATAAACGTTAATAAAGCATCATATCAAGAACTTTTAAGAATACCTGGATTTGGTATCAAAACATGTAGAAAAATTGTCTCTGCAAGAAAATATTCAACTATAACTTATGACGAATTAAAAAAAATGGGGGCAGTTTTAAAAAGAGCAAAATATTTTATAGAAGTGCCAGGCTTAAAAATAGGTGGGGTTTTTAGAGATCCAGAGATTTTGAAAAATCATTTTATTTCAGAGTCAAAAAATAAAAGTGCTAAATTAATTCCTCTTTTCACTGGAAAGGAGTTAGAACTTCCAAATGCTTATTAAATATGATAATACCATTGAAGGTTTTTATTGCGTTTTGTACTACGTTTACAAAAATAAAATTAAACCACAAGATATTACTTTTGATCAAAATACTTTGTTTCAAACTAAAACCCTTAGAATTAAAACTATTCAAAAAATTTCTGATTATATTTTTGATTGGTTAAATAAAAATTTTTCTAAAAAAGTCCATAAAAAAGTATACTACGTTTTTCTTTCAAATCTTCCAAATAAAGAAGTATTTATCATAAAATATCTAAATTTAATAAATAAATTTGGAGAAAAATTAGATAAAACTTATAAAAGTGAAGTGATAAACGTTATAAAAGATTATTATAAAAAAGTAAGTTTTGAATCACATAGATTTAAAGGTTTAATACGATTTAAAGAGTTAAAAAATGGTTATTTTTACTCTATTATTGAGCCTGACCATAACATTCTCCCAATCATAAGCCATCATTTTTCTAATAGACTCACCTATGAAAATTTTATTATACATGATACAAAAAGAAGTTTTGCTTATGTGCATGACAATAATATAAAAGACATTGTTGAAATAAAAAATATGGATATGAATGTTGATAACTTTTATTCTGATGATGAATTTATTTTTCAAGAAGCATGGAAAATATATCATAAACATTTGAGTATAAAAGAAAGGTATAATCCAAAATTACAAAGAAATTTTATGCCAAAAAGATATTGGAAAAATTTGACTGAATTTTGATTCTTTAAATTATTCTTTGAAATTTATGAAATAATAAAAAAACAAAAAAATGAAAAATGATATAATCATAATATAGCCAATTTAAGGGGGATAAAAAATGGATTTAAAAAAATCAGGACATCAAAAGATTGATTGGGTTAAAAAGTACATGAAAGTAATTAATAGCATTAAAGAAAAATACTATGATGAAAAACCTTTTAAAGGCAAAAAAATTTCAATGAGTATCCATTTAGAAGCAAAAACTGCATACTTAGCCATTATTTTAAAACAGCTTGGTGCTGAAGTATCAATAACAGGCAGTAACCCACTTTCCACCCAGCCTGATGTAGTTGAAGCACTTAAAGATTATGGGCTAAATGTTTATGCTGAAAAAACTTTAGATGAAGGTGTTTATTGGAAAAACATTGACAAAGTACTTTCCCAAAAACCAGATATTATTATTGATGATGGAGCAGATCTTGGATCGAGATATATAGAAAAATATGACACAAATTCTCTACTTGGTATTTGTGAAGAAACTACTACAGGAGTTATGAGATATGAAGCCTTGAATAAAAAAGGATCTTTAAAAGTACCCGTTATAGCAGTAAACAATTCTAAAATGAAATACCTCTTTGATAATAGATATGGAACTGGTCAATCTACATGGGATGGTATTATTAGATCTACAAATACAACTGTTACTGGCAAAAATGTTGTAGTTGGAGGATATGGATGGTGCTCACGAGGTATTGCACTAAGGGCCAAAGGTTTAGGCGCTAATGTTATTGTAACAGAAGTAGACCCAATAAAAGCCAATGAAGCCATTATGGATGGCTTCAGAGTTATGAAAATGGATTATGCTGCACCTATAGGAGATATTTTTGTTACTGCAACTGGAGATATAAATATAATCACAAAAAAACATTTTAGAAAAATGAAGGATGGTGCAATATTAGCTAATTCTGGTCATTTTGATGTTGAAGTTAGCGTAAAAGATATGAAGGAAATAGCTGATTCAATTGAAGAAATTAAACCGGGAGTTGAGGAGTATAAAATAGATGGAAAATCACTTTTTCTTTTAGCAAAAGGCAGACTAGTCAATCTTGTTAATGGAGATGGACACCCAATAGAAATTATGGATCTTTCTTTCAGCTTACAGCTTGAAGCTGCAAAATATCTTTTAGAAAATCCAGATCAAAAAATTAATGTAAAACCTGTCCCAGATTTTATAGATAATAAAATCGCTCGTATAAAATTAGAAACAATGGGTATAGAAATAGATACGTTGTCAAAAGAACAACAAAAATATTTAAATAAAGGGATTTGATTTTGTTTATCTATTAATCTAATGTTATAATTGAAATATATTTCATTTTATTAGGAGGTTTTAATTATGACCAAAGTTTTGGGAATTTTAAAATATGCTTTATCAAGGGAAAAAGAAGGGAACGAATTCTATAAAACAAACAAACTAAAGGTGAAAAATTCACAGTTAAAAGAGATTTTTGAAAATTTGGCTGAAATGGAATATGACCATATTCAATATATATCAGATTTAATTGATGCAACAGAAGATGGAAACAAAAAACTCAACGAAATAATTTTTGAAGAAGATAAAAGTTTTTTTGAATCTCGAAAGAAAAACGAAATTGTTGAAGAAGAAATTGAAGATATGACATCAGATCTCTCTATTATAAGAATGGCTTATTTAATTGAAGAAGATTTTAAAAATTTTTATGACAATGCCGCTGATAATGTTGAAGACAAAGATGCAAAAGACATACTAAAAAAACTATCTAAATGGGAGAAAAATCATAGAGATACTTTATACGATCTTTATAGAGATATGATGAAAGATTACTGGGATGAAATGGGATTTGAACCTCTATTCTAAATTAAAACAAAAATATTAAAGAAACCTGCAGACATTTGCCTGCAGGTTTTATTTTATAATTTTTTTTCTAATTCTTCTTTAATTTTGCTTTCTTCTTCGCTTGCTGATTCGTATAACTCATTTAATTCTTCATCAGACATCTTGCTTATTAATTCAAGTTTTTCTGGAACTCCTTGTCTTTTCCCTGGAACACATCCGTTTTTATCTACTTCACCATTTATAAATCCTTTTGCAAAAGCAGAACAGCCAGGATAACCACATGCTCCACAATTTATTCCAGGTAAAACTATTTCAGTGATGATTTTTCTTGAATTTTCTTTAACTTCAAACTTTTTTGCTGCAAAAGCTAAGAAAGTTCCTGCTAAGAGACCCAATAATCCAAGTAATATTACAGCATAAATAACCGTTTCCATTAATAAACCTCCTTATATTTTTACAAGTCCGGAGAATCCCATAAATGCCATTGACAATAATCCTGCTGTAATCAAAGCCAATGCAGTTCCTTTAAATGCTTTTGGGATATTATTTAAGTCTACCCTTTCTCTTATTGATGAAAATATAATTAAAGCCATTGCAAAACCCAATGAGGACGCAAATGAATTAACTGTTGCTTCAATAAAATTATAATTAGTTTGTATATTGATTAATGCAACTCCTAAAACAGCACAATTTGTAGTGATCAAAGGTAAATATATACCCAATGCTTCATATAGAGATGGTGATGTCTTCTTTATAAAGAATTCGACAAATTGAACTAATGATGCTATAACCAAAATAAATACAATTATTCTCAAAAATTCCAAACCTGTTACTACTAAGATTAAATTTAATCCCCAAGTGATTATACCAGCCATTGTCATAACAAAAATAACTGCCATTGACATTCCAGTCGCTGAATCTATTTTTTTTGACACACCTAAAAAAGGACATATCCCTAAAAACCTTGATAGAACAAAGTTGTTAACAAGTGTTGCTGATAAAAATATTAATATTAAATTCGTCATTTATTTCCACCAGCCTTTTTCTTTTTTTTATTTTCTTCTCTTCTAATACCAATATAATTAAACATAGCTAATAGCAAACCTAAAGCTATAAATGCACCTGGAGGTAAAATAAATGCATACATTTTTAAACCATCAGCCCAAATGTCCAAACCAAAAATAGTGCCATTTCCTAATAATTCTCTTACGGATCCCAATAATATTAATGATCCTGTAAATCCTAACCCCATTCCCAAAGCATCTATTATTGAATCAACTATTCCATTTTTTGAAGCAAAAGCTTCTGCTCTTCCCATAATAATACAGTTAACAACTATAAGAGGTATGAATAATCCAAGTGTTTTCCATAACTCATATGTAAAACCATGCATTACCAAATCAATTATAGTAACAAATGAAGCTATAACAACTATATAAACTGGAATTCTTATCTTTTGAGGAACCATTTTTCTTATTAATGAAATAACAATATTTGACATGATTAAAACTGCCAAAGAAGCCAATCCCATACCTAATCCATTTTCTGCATTAGTAGTAGTTGCAAGAGTTGGACACATACCTAAAACCTGAACAAAAACTGGATTATTATCTATTAAACCACTTTTAAAATTTGCCATTCTTGTAGCCATTCTACATCACTCCTTTTTCAGAGAGAAATTCTACAGCCATATTCAATGAATTAGCAACCCCTCTTGGAGTTATTGTTGCACCTGTCATAACATCACTTGTTTGAACAGTCCCTTCTTCTTTCAATTTTTCTCTCAATGAAGGATCTGTAGAAGCTCCAGCATCTTTGTTTACCTGAACCTCAGATTTTAACCCTTCCTGTGGAATATTGTAAAATCTTTTTTGAACATCTTCTTCAGAGATTTTAGCCCCAAGTCCCGGAGTTTCTTGAGAATAATTGATAACTTCAATTTTATTTAACTTTACTTTCCCATTTTCTTTTACAAAAGAAGCTACTGAAGTGACGTCTCCACCAAAACCTAAACCTGCTATAGTGAGTACGTAAATTTCTTTATCTTCTGAACTAAATTTATATACAGGTGACATTATTTTTGAATTTTCAGAATTTGTCATTAGTACATTTTCTTCGGATTCTTCCCAAATATATTGTTCTAATTCTTCTGATGATTGCGGTATTTCTTGAATATAAGATTCATCAGTTTCTGCATCTACCAATACAGCTTTTATAGCATCTAATTTTGCGTTAAATTCAGCGTCTTGAATAAATGGATTAACAAAATTATATACTACTGCAACTAAAAAAGCTGCTACAATCATATATAACATTAATATTGAACCAGTTTTTAAATAATCTTTCATTATTTAGCCACCTTCTTTGAAGTCCCAAATATTCTTGGCTTCCCCCATAAATCAATTAAAGGAACTAAAGCATTCATTATTAATATTGAGAAAGAAACACCTTCTGGATAAGCACCAAAATACCTTATTACCATGGTAATTAAACCCATGCCTGCCCCATATAATAATTGCCCCTTTTTAGTCATAGGAGAGGTAACCATATCTGTAGCCATAAATAAGGCTCCTAACATCAAACCACCCGAAAGAATGTGAAATAAAGGCGTTGCGTATGTAGGATCAAAAAGATAAAAAATACTACTTATTATTAAAACAGTCCCTATGTATGATAATGGAACTGTTATTTTTATCCTTCCTCTTAAAACTAAGTAAACAAATCCTATAATTAAAGCTAATGCGCTAACTTCCCCAATTGATCCTGGTATTCTTCCAAGAAACATATCCATATAACTATACGTTTGAAGTGCTGCTTCTTCTCCAGAATTTCCCAATATGCCAAGAGCACTAGCTCCTGTGAAAGTATCTATAGAAGATAATGATAAAGCATTATCTACATTTTGATAATAAAATGGTTTTATCCAAGTAGTCATAACTCCTGGGAAAGAAACCACCATGAAAACTCTACCTACTAATGCAGGGTTGAAAATATTTTGTCCTAACCCTCCGTATATCTGTTTACCTATAATTATTGAAAAAGCTACACCAATTAATATGTGGTACCAGGAGACGGCCATAGACAAATTCATTCCCAATAACAAACCTGTTACTGAGGCAGATAAGTCAGGTACATAATTTTTGTTTTTTCTGATAAATTTTACTATAGTAAAATCAATTAATTCTGCTAAAACCATTGAAAATAACATGATATATAAGGCTCTGACTCCAAATACCCATGTGGATACTATTAAAGCTGGCAAAAGAGCTATCAATACATCTAACATTATCTTCCTTGTTGAATCGTTTGTTCTAAAATGAGGTGCTGCTGCCAATTTCAGTTTCATTTAATCAACCCCTCCTTTTGCTCATTGCTTTGATAACTTTTTTAGCTGTTTTGAAACTCTTAGAGAGCTCTATTCCAGAAGGGCACCCATAAGAACATGAACCACATTCGATACAATCAATTAAGCCATTTTCTTTAGCTTTATCATAATCCCTATTATCAGTTAATTTTTTTAATAAATATGGCTGTAATCCCATTGGACAAACGGTAACACAGGTAGAACATCTTATACAAGGATATTCTTTTTCTTTTGGGGCTTCGTCTGCTGTCATAACTGTTATTGCATTATTACCTTTAAAAGTAGGTAAATCTATCTTAGGCAAAGCAATCCCCATCATTGGTCCTCCATATAAAATTCTATCTATTTCTACATTTTCTTTTAATCCCACAATATTTATTAGTTCATCTGCCCTTGTTCCAATTTTATACCAATAGTTGCCAGGATTTTTTACCCCTTCACCGGTAAAAGTGGCTCCTCTTTCTACTAATGGCTTACCATTTATAATTGCGTCATAAATAGCATAAACTGTTGAGACATTAAGAACTATCACACCAACATCTATTGGCAATCCTCCTGAAGGTACTTCTTTATTGGTTACTGCTTTAATTAAATGTTTTTCAGATCCTTGAGGATACTTTGTTTTTAAAACTTTTACTTTGATATTTGCTTTACTTTTTGCCATTTCTGTCATAATAGAAATTGCTTCAGGCTTATTACTTTCTATTCCAATATACAATTTAGATGCATTACTAATATACTGGATTATTTCAAAGCCCTTGAAAATTTCCCTTGTTTTTTCTTTCATAATCCTATCATCAATTGTTATGTAAGGCTCACATTCAGCAGCGTTTATTATAATGTGCTCAGCTTTTTTCCCTTCTGGTATCATGAATTTAACATGCGTAGGGAACATAGCTCCACCTTGTCCAACAACTCCTGCCTCTTTTATGATGTTTATTAATTCCTCTTTTTCTAACTCTTTATAATTTTCTCTGTGAGGTATTAATTCCCAGTCATCTTCGGCAGTTCTTTTTATAACTATTACATCCTCTTTTCTCCCAGTACCTGCATTAACCATCTTTTCTATACTTTGTACTTCTCCTGTGACTGGGGAATGTACATTTGCAGAAATAAAACCATTTGCCTCCGCAATTTTTTGACCTGTTTTCACTTGATCTCCAGGTTCAACAATAATTTTTGCAGGTGCTCCCAAATGATTTGTGGTATACATATATACTTTATCGGGAAGCGGAGCTTTTTTAATTTCTTTTGATTCTGTAAGCTCCTTTTTTTCTGGAGGATGTACTCCGCCTTTAAAAGACAAAAATCCCATGTTTAGCCCTCCTTGAAAGTTCTAACTTTTGGTATATTGTAAAATGTTTTATTAGGTGAATCATTATAATAAGGTCTATTACACCAAGTACACCCAGATGTTTTTATTGCCTCTTCCTTATCTATATTATAACCAGGTAATTCTTTTAAATTACCTTTTTCATCAAAAATGAATTCTTCAATTTTTACTTTATAATTATCGATAATTTCTTTTGCATACTGAATTTTTCTGTATCTTTCTAAAGAAGGTGTTTCTTTATTTTCAAATTTAGTACCTTTAATGGGAGTAAAAGCAAAAAGACTTACATTAATCATATTTTTCTTCATTCTCAAAATAAATTTTACTATATCTAAATCTGTTTCACCAAGTCCAACTATTACATGTGTGGTAACTTTGTGTAAAAACTTTTTTGAAGAATTAATCAATATTTCCATATGCTTATCGTATTTAGTTCCTCTAATTTTTTCGAACAAATTTTTTTCTGGAACGTCTGTAGATATGCCCATATTATCTATATTGTAGTTATTGAACAAATTTTCTACTTCTTCTTCATTTTTTGGCCTTATAGAAACTGATACCAATATGTCTTTACTTTTTAAATATTCTAATAAAAGTTTTAATTCTTCTTCATATCCTACTGAAGAAACTACTTGCAAGCATACTCTTTTAAACTTTGTTGAATCAAACTTTTCTATAAATTTTTCATAATTTATATTAGGCCAAGTTATTCTTGAAAGATGATCATTATTTCCTTGTGCTTCCCTTGCTTGAGAACAGAAAGAACAATTATAAATGCATTTTTCACCGACCATTAAATATGCTGTAGGCATTTCAAAGTTTAATTTTCCTTTTTTTATTCCCAACATAACTGCTGTCGCATAGGAAACTTTCAACTTAATCCTCCTCATCTATGTAGACTAAATCATATTCTTCTAATTCATAAATATAGATAGTGGCTTCTGATGTTTGAATATAATTTTTGATGTCTACTTCAGAAAGAAAAGAATCCAAGGACAAACCTTGAATTCTTTCATTTTCCTCAATTATTTTTGTTGCTTTATCTATGTTATTCTTTTTAAAATCATGATATAACATTATTTCGTTTAAATATTTCAAAGTCATGAATGAAAAAATCATTATAATCATAAAAGAAATTAAGTTAATGATCAATTTCATTAAAACGCCCCAAGCCAAATCCCTATTAACACTATAAGAAGAATTCCTACAATAGAAAAACTCATTATCAAAATAAGGTCAAAAGACGATAATTTGGAATCACCTCTAAATTTTTTACTGCCCCCAAATTCATCGTTGATATCCCCTATAATCTTTGCTTCTGTTTCACCATTAGCTATTTCTTCTTTCCTCTTTCTAGCATCTTCCAATTTCCCTGTATCTACGTTTACTTTTAAATTCTTTTGAACTACTGTTTTACCAACTATTCCTTCTCCTAAATCTATTTTTAGAAAAAGAAAATTAGTTCCCGGTATCATTTCTTTTGAAATTAAGTGAACTGGAATTTTTTCTTTTTTGCTTTCATCATCTATTCTTATTACTGTTAAAGGATCGCCCACATCTAAATTAATTATAGGGAAACCGTCTATAGGATCAATAACAGGGAATACTTCAATTGCATTTTGTACATCTCCCCTTTTTAGATATTCATAAACTCCTTCTTCGCCTTCTTTTTCTGCAGCTTGAAGCCAAGTCAAATCTTCATAAAAATACTTTTGGGCAATTAGTTTGACTTGTGTCTCCCCACCCCAGTCATAAAGTATGTCTTGGACTATTGCTTTAATTACAAAAGGGTCCCCTTCTTCAACACTTAAAAAAAGCTTTGAACCTATTATTTCTAATCCATATTTTTTTAAAGTTGTATAAAAATAAGCTTTGAATTGACGATTATTAGAAGCCAAATCTTTGTCTTTAGTTATTTCATATGCTAACTGATCTATTTTTGATTTAAATTGTATGTAATCCAAATTTAAATCAGGTAATTCGTATTGTCTTAAATTTTTTTTGTTTAATACCAATACATTAAATTCAGGCATTTGCTTTTTTTTACCAAAAATATACCCAACAAATGTCTCTCCCGTTAAATCAGAAGTAGACATGAATTTTATTGCATAAAAGTCCATCAGTAAACCCCCTAGAAGACGTCTATTATTCCATCTCCTGATTCTAATTTTGTAAATTCTTTTTCGTTTAAATCAATGTTGTTATCAATAACACAATTTTTACCAATTTCAAAATTATCAGGAATTATAGTATTAAATCCTATTAAACTAATTTCTGAGTTGTATATTTTTTTATCGATTGTGGATTCTTTAAAATCACCAATTCCTATTTTAACATTATTCCCTATTACAGTGTTTTCCGCAATTATTGATTTATTTATCTCACAATTTTCTCCTATTACAACATTATTCATTATAACAGAATTTTTTATATTTGTTCCTTTACCTACACTAACTCCTTGAAAGATTACACTGTTTTCTACATTACCTTCAATCTCAGAGCCCTCACTAATAAAACTTTTTATAACTTTTGAGCTCTCTGATATGAAAGCTGGTGGTAATTCTTCGGATTGAGTGTAAATTTTCCATCTTTTTTCATGAATATCCAAAGGGGGCAGTGGCCCCAGTATCTCTAAATTACTATCTAAAAAACTATCAATAGTGCCTACATCTCGCCAATAGTCTTCATAACTGTATGCAAATAAATTTGCCTTTTCTTCCAATATTTTTGGAATTATATTATTTCCAAAATCATGCTTTGAATTCGGATCATTAGAATCTTCTTTTAATAAATATTTAAGATATTCCCAATCAAAAACATAAATACCTAAAGAAGCCAATGTTCCTTTTGGTTCTGAGGGTTTTTCTTGAAATTCAATAATTTTATTGAATGGATCGGTTACCATTATTCCAAATCTATGAGCTTCGTTTATTGGTACTTCCATGCATGCAATTGTACAACTAGAATCTTTCTCTATATGGTAATCAACTATATCATTATAGTCCATTTTATATACATGATCCCCTGAAAGAATTAAAACTACATCGGGATTGTATTTATCTATAAAGTCTATATTTTGATAAACAGCATCCGCTGTACCTTTGTACCAAGAAGTATCTGAACGACTTAAATATGGAGGTAAAACATGTAGCCCACCATCTTTAATATCTAAATCCCAAGGTTTTCCGATACCTAAGTGAGACACCAATTGATGTGGCATGTATTGAGTTACTACTCCCACTGTATTTATCCCAGAATTAACACAATTACTAATGGCAAAATCTATTATTCTGTATTTCCCACCGAAAGGGACAGCAGGTTTTGCTAAATTATTGGTAATAACTCCTAATCTAGTTCCTTGACCTCCAGCTAATATTAATGCTAACATTTTCATAATTTTAGCCCCCTTATAGCACTGTACCTTTCTCGACAGTAATCAAATTTTTATTACTTCCTTGAATATTTTTTCCTTCCCTAATTACAACGTTTTTATCTATAATCATATTTTTTATTTGTGACCCTTCTTCAATTATAGAATCTTGCAATATAATACAGTTCTCCACAACGGCACCTGCTCTAACAATAACACCTCTTGACAATATAGAATTTTTAACTGTACCATTTATTATACTTCCATCTGCAATAAATGAGTTTTTTACTTTAGCAGTAATATTGATCTTTGGTGGAGCGGCATCTTTCAATTTTGTATATATTTTTCTGGTGTAAAAAAGCTCATTTCTAATATCTTTTTTCAATATATCTTGATTTGTATCATAATATTCTTTGACTGATTTTTTTATATTTCTCCAATAACCTTTATGCTCATAGCTAAAAACTCTTAATGAATTCAAATTTGGTATTATAATATCAAGTAATAGGTTGTTTGACCCATTAGGCACATGTGAATACAAAAGCTCCATTAATAAAGACTTATTTATAAAATAAATACCCAAAAATATTTTATCGGTTATTTTATCAGACTGTTTTTCATATATGTTTTTCACTCTATTATTTTCATCAACTTCAATTTGGCCGTAGTCTTTAAGATTATAACCTTCTGAGCTTTTAGTTAATAAAGTTATGTCAGCACCATTTCGAATATGATTTTTATAAACTTCTCTAAAATCAATATTGTAAATGTGGTCTCCACTACCTATTAAAACAAAATCTTCATCAGATCTTTTTAATAAAGTCATGTTTTGATATATTGCATCTGCTGTTCCTTTATAATACATATTCATGTTTTTATCTGTCATAAAAGGTTGAAGAATAAAAATTCCTCCACGTTTTCTATCTAAATTCCATTCTTTCCCACTTCCAACATGGTCCATCAAAGACCTTGGATTATATTGGGTTAAAATGCCAACTTTACTAATTCCACTATTAACCATATTACTCAGTGTAAAGTCAATAGCTCGGTATTTACCAAAAACAGGCACAGCAGAACTAGTTCTCTTTATTGTTAGCTTATCTAAGTTATCATGACTCGATCCCGATAATATTAGTCCCAGAACTTTCATAATAACACCCTCTTTATAAATTTATTATTTTCATCCATAAACATTTCAAATATAAAGATTCTGGTATTTGAATTATCCATGGGTGATCATTTGATTGAAAAGTCACACCAATAAATTGAATCAGCTTTTGCTCCCCAAAATAAGCCTTTCTTGTCGCTTCAATTAACAAGTCTGTGTCTGCGTGATATGCACAACTGCATAGTCCTATTATTCCTTCATCTTTTAAATGAGGCTTGGCTAATTCAACGATATTTTTAAAAATATCCACACCTTTTTTCCTTTCATGTTTCTTTTTTATTAAAGATGGTGGATCTAACACCATTATATCAAATTTTTCGCCTTCATATTCTTTCATATAGTTTTCATATGTGGAATTAACATACTCTATATTGTCTATATTGTTTAGACACGCATTTTTTTTGGCAATTTGCAAAGAATCTTCATCTTTATCAATCGCTATAATCTTATTTGCACCTGCTTTTGACATATTCATTGCAAATCCTCCAGTAAAAGTATGCCCATCTAAAGCCAATGAATCCTTTTTTACTAATTCTCTAACAAATTTTCTTGAATCTCTTTGATCAAAAAAGAAACCTGTTTTTTGACCTTTTTTGGGATTAACTATATATTTTATTCCATGTTCTTCTATTTCTATTTCTTCTGGAATTTCTTCACCATATAAATGACCTACATTTCTTTCTATTTTATCCTCAACCTTTGATTCAAAATCACTTCTTTCATAGATTGATTTTGGGTTTATTATATCTTTTAATGCTTCAATTATGTAGTTTTTATAATTTTCTAATCCTTTATTTCTTATTTGAATAATTATGTAATCAAGATATTTGTCTATTATTAATCCTGGTATACCGTCTGCTTCTGCATGGAATAATCTATATGAATTCTTAAGATTACTTCTTTTTTTGTTTGCTAAAAAAATTTTTTCTTTAAAAAATTCTTCATTAATTTCAACATCTTTGGTTGAAAGCATTTTAACTGCTATATTTCCTTCCGAATAAAAACCTTTACCCAAAAATTGGTACTCGTTTGAAAAGACATTACATATCTCGCCTTCAATTTTTTCCCCTTGAATTTCAAATATTTCATCTTTGAATACTCTTGGATATAGATTTATAATCTTTTTCTCTTTGTTTTTATTTAATCTAACTATAATCATATTTTATACTCCTATAAATCATTTTGTCCGTCCAATTCATATTTTAATATTTCATTTTCTTCAAAAAATATGGATATTTCTGAATTTGCATTTTCAATACTATCAGAAGCATGAACTATATTCTTTTGAACTGTTAATCCGTAATCTCCTCTTATACTTCCAGGAGAAGCTTTGAGAGGGTCTGTATTGCCTATAATGTGTCTAACCATTTCTATTGCTCTTGGGGCTTCAACTACCATAACTACTACTGGGCCAGATAACATAAATTCTTTAAGAGACTTATAAAATTCTTTTTCTTTGTGAATTTTATACAATTTCTCAACTTGTTTTTCAGATATATTAATCATCTTCATTGCTATAATTTTTATACCCCTATTTTCTAATCTTTTAATTATTTCGCCTATAAAACCTCTTCTTATTGAATTAGGTTTGATAATTAAAAATTCTCTTTCGTTCTTCATACTTATCCCCCTATTTACAATATAACACCATCTTCAAGATAAAATATTTTATCTGAAATTAATTTTATTCTTTCATCATGAGTTGCAATTACGTATGTTTTGTTATTAGAATATTTTTTTAATATATCTATCAATTCTTCAGCATTCTTTGAATCAAGAGATGAAGTTGGTTCGTCAAAAAATATCAAATCATTACTTATAATATTTTTTATAAATGCTATCCTTTGTTGTTCTCCTGTTGATAGTTCATTTGGGAGCCTATCTTTTAAACGATATACATTTAATTTTTTCATAATGTTTATTATTTCTGATTCATTATCAATACCTTTAATCAATTGAGATATTCTCAAATTATCATATATAGTCAGTTCATTTAACAAGTTATTCTTTTGAAATAAAAAACCTTTTTTAAAATTATGGTTTATACTTAGTTTACCTGAATAATTTTTAATCAGTTCCGCTAATATGAACAATAAAGTAGTTTTACCACTCCCAGATGGACCATATATGGAAAATATTTTGTTTTTTTCAATTTGAATATTTATATTTTTCAATACTTTTTGGTGATCATATGAAAAAGAAAGATCTGTTGCCTCGATTATGTTATTCTCCATCTTTTAAAACCTCAATATAATCAAATTTCATCAGTTTGTTTAAATTTAAAAATGCTATAAAAATAACGATAATTATAGTTATAAAAAAAGATATAAACATCATTGTGAAATCAAAGTCTATAGGAAGATATTCGATATAAAATATCCCTTTTGGAAGAGGAATTTTAATAAAATTTAAGAATATCACTGTAAAAATAGAAAAAATTAATCCAAAAAAATAACCGATTATCGTTGTTAACAAGGATTCAAAAATGAATATATATTTAATGTCTTTTTCGCTAAAACCTGTGATTTTTAACAATCCAATTTCTCTTTTTCTTTTTAAAAAAGAAAAGGTGAGCGAATTGGTGACTGAAAACGCTGACATCAGCACAATAAAAATAGTTATCAATAGGCTTATTAAACTATCAATTTCAATAGTTTGAGTTAATGTTTGATTAGATTCTTTCCAAGTTAAACTGGAATAATTAGATAAATATTTTTCTTTATAACTTTTGGCATTTTCTGGATTTTTTAAAACTATTGCTGTATATCCAAGGTTTTTATTTTCCACTTTATTGATAAGAAAATTTTCATCAAAAGAATTAATATTTGTTCTAAAATAATTGTCTATATCAATAATCTCATAATTAGGAATAATATTGTTTAAACGAAAAATTCTTACTTTATCTTCATTAACATATTTTTTCAGTCCGCTACCCATAATATATTTCGTATTTGATGATTCATTTACTTCAAATTTTTTTGAAAATTGCTTTAAGGATGTTGTGTTGAATATATTTATAATTTTCAATTCTGGTTCAACCAAAAGAGCTTTTTCAAAAGATATACTATAAGTATATTCAATTTGTTCTTCATCAAAAGAGTAGTCTCCATTAACTATAATATGAGGATAAAAATCTGTTATTGATTTTATTAACACATTATCAAATCCACTAATAATAGAAGAAATTACTAATAACCCCCAAATTGCAACACCAACAGATACCATTGTAAATCTAAAGTCTTTTTTTGAATTTTTGAAATATCCAATAACAACTTTTTTTAAAGCTATGGCTTTTTTATTCATTTATTATCACCAAAGCTTCGTATTTTGTTGTATCTATAAAATTATCTGTTAAAAATTCTATAAGTTTAAAATATAATTTTGTATCTTGAATAGTTATGAATTTTTTATCTGGAAAACTCTCTTTTAAATCATTTAAAATTTTATTTTTATAATTATTATTTTTAATAAAAACAACAGAATTCTCAGATTCAAAATTATCTATTTTTTTATCTAATACTTTAATTCTATATCCTTTCTTTTGCCAATGCTCAAACACATAAGTATAAAAAGAATAATTATAATTTATATAATTCTTAGTAAAAAGTACTGAAAGAACCTCTTGCTTAGATTCCTCTTTTTTGATAAATTTAACTTTATCTTTAAAATCATCTATTTCGGAATTATCTATTAGAAGATAATTCCCCTCTATTATAGTAGGTAAAGATCCAAAAAAAATATTAGCATCTCTCACGTATGAGTATAGAGACATCATTTTTTGAAGATCAAATGTATTTTTAGTGTTTTCTTGGACATATTCAAATATATCAAATAAAGTCCTAAAACCTTTTTTTTGAGCAGAATCAAGCATAGCATATAAAGCTTTTTTTTGTCGCTCTATTCTACCTATATCCCCCAGGGCATCATTTCTAAACCTCATATAAGACAATAACTCTTCTCCATTTAAATTGTTGATTCCTTTTTGAAAGTCTATCTTTAGGTCTTGATGATAATCAATATAGTTCATATCTTCTTCAATAATTATCTTCACTGGGGATATCATATTACCAATTTCTTTAAATATTTCATAGTTAAAAAATATATAATCATCAATATTGATTTCAGCTATTTTTTCAACCTGAGTTAGAAGTTCATCTATACCATAAATACTATATATCGAATTAATTCTTCTTTCTTTTCCTTCAATATTTAATAATAAATCTCTTGGAAAATGATAGAAATTTATTTGATTGTTTTCTATAGCTCCTAATAATATAGTATCGGTTCTTGATTCATAATTATCAACAGAATCAACCCCTATTACTAAAAAGTAATAAGGTGTTTTAATATTATTACTTATATTTATATTTTTTAACAAAGAAAAGAAAATACTAAACAAAATCAAAAAAGAAAGAAGTACTCCCAATGATTTTATAATGATATTTCTCATTTATTATTGAAGATTTTCTTTAACTATTTTGTATGATTCTTGTTCTACATAATTTCTTTCAAATGATCCTTCATTCGTATTGATGATTAGAGGAGTATCAAATTGACTTTTGATTTTTAAATCCTCATAATCCGTTATTGAATATTCGCTTAATTTTTTAAGAAAGAAATATAATGATTCTTCAGATATCATAGCATCTCTTGAGTCGTTTTTTATAATTTCAGTATATTTGCCCATTCTAAAAATATTTAGTAAAGAAAAGTCAACATCTGTAATTTGATCAAAGAAAACATCGATGTCTTGACTTTGAGAACCAAACTCTGAGGTCAAATTTTTTAACGAATTTTCTGTAAGCTCAAAGTAATAGTCTACATCAGAATCTATCTCAAATTGTTTTTCAAAAGTTTCTATACTTTCATTCAAATACTTTGTAGATAATGTATTTTTAGTGTCTGGAAAAGTTAGTCCTTCGGTCAATTTAACTATCATTACCTTCCTATTTGAATTAATAATTCTTGTAAAATATACATCATCTTTGTATTTTATAGCGTAGGTATATTTATTATAGTTGAATAAATCGCTGTTATTATATTTATTATACTGGTAGAAAAAAATCCCCCCAATGACAACTACAACAAGGATCAACCAGATCCACCATTTTGATCTTTTTTTATTCTTTTTACCACCTATATATATATTAGACATCTTTTTCACCCCTTAATTTATTATATAATATATATGTTTCTTTTAAAATAGGTAAATTTTTAATTAATGCATATTTCATTTTATTTTTAATAACTTCATAAAAGCCTTCTTCTAAGTTTTTAAATGATACTTCCCTTAAAGAAGAAACATTTTTAAAATCTCTTTTTCTTTCTAAATTATCCGATATGATAAGAATTTTCCCTATAATATCTAAGTTAACATTTCCACCTGTATGAAAATAAACCGCTCTATATGTACTTTGATTAGCATTATATTTCTTTCGTATATATTCTGCAGCAATTTTACCATGCAATAATATAGGTGAGGTTTGTTCTATCTCATTAGGTATAATTCCATACTTATCAGCTAAGTTTAATAATTGCTCTTTTGATAAATCTCTGTATAAATCATGAGATAATATAGCTATTTCTATGTTTTCTATAATATTCTGATTTCTAATTTTATGTGATTTAATCAATTCATTTGCAAAAGATTGAACTGATTTTACATGTTTATATCTGGTTTCTTTAACTTGTTTTATAAGTTTTTCTTCTATTTCCTTTTTAATAATATTATTATTCAATTAGATCATCCTTAAAAAATATCATATAAATGTTCAGAAATACTAACTCCATATTCAACTTCAATTCTTTCTTCGATATTTTCTAATACATTTAAAAGATAATCTTTATCTTTTGATACGATAGAATAGGTTAACGAAATAAATTCGTGTGAATCGTTAAAATCACTTTCAATAACGGAAGCATTGTAATATTTATCGAGCATATTTTTCATTCGCTTTACAATACTTCTCTTTTCTTTTAGACTTTTAAGTCCTCTTATCCTTGTTGTTATATTTGATTTTAAACAATATGTTTTTACCATGTTTTATATACAATTTTGTCCATTACATACTCTTCATATCTTGCCAACAAAAAAAGCACATCTGATAATCTGTTAACATACTTTCTTAATTCTAAATCGACATTCTCTGAATTGGATAAAGTTATAATTCTTCTTTCAGCTCTTCTACATATTGTTCTACAAACATCTATTTTAGCAGATGATAAAGTATTACCAGGAATAACAAAACCTTTTAAGCCAATTTTTCCTTCTAAAGTTTCAACTATTTGATCTAATCTGTCTACATCTTTACTTTCAATAGGATTTACATAGAGTTTTTCTTTTGATGCCAATGTACCGGCAACTTTGAATAGATCATTTTGAATATCTATAATAATGTTTTTAATATAAACGGATTTGACATAATGTTTTGCTTCTCCAAGATGAGAATTTAATTCATCTATAGTTCCATAAGATTCAACTCTTATGTTATCTTTATTAACTCTTTCTCCACTCCACAATGAAGTTTGACCTTTATCACCTTTCTTAGTTGATATAGACATAAAAACACCCCCGTTATTTTATCAATATAATTATATCAAAAAAAAAGAGGCATTTATAGATGCCTCTTTAATTTAAAATATGTTTTATTCTGTTTCTACTTTAGATTCTTTTATAATTTTATCTTGTATATCAGGACTTGTTTCATTATAATGAGAAAATTTCATATTAAAATAACCTTTTCCTGAGGTTAAAGAGCTAAGTCTTGGAGAAAAGTCCATCATTTCGGCTAAAGGTATTTCTGCATTTATTTTATCATTACCTTTCCCATAGTTTTCCATTCCCATTGGTCTTCCTCTCTTTGAGGTAATTTCTCCCATTACGTCTCCAGTATATTCATTTGGAACAAAAACTTCAACTTGCATTATAGGTTCTAATATCACTGATTTTGCCATTTTAAGAGCTTCTTTAAAGGCAGCTCTTGCTGCAATTTGAAATGCGATATCAGAAGAATCAACTTCATGATGAGAACCATCGTATAGCGTAACTTTAACATCAACAACGGGGTAACCTGCTAAGATTCCATTTTTCATAGCTTCTTGTATTCCTTTATCAACTGAAGGAATATAACTTTTTGGTATAACTCCTCCAACTATTTCGTCTACAAATTCATACCCTTCTCCGCGTTGAAGCGGTTCTACTCTAATTTTAACATGCCCATATTGCCCATGACCACCAGTTTGTTTTTTATGTTTATATTCTGCTTCGGTAGAAGTTCTAATAGTTTCTCTATATGCAATTTTTGGTTCACCTATATTGATCTTAATTTCAAAATTTTTCTTAAGTCTTTCCATCATAACTTCTAAATGGGTTGAACCTATACCACTAACAACAGTTTCACCAGTTTCTGAGTCAAAATTCCAAGTAAAGGTAGGGTCAGATTCGGATAGTTTTTGAAGCGCATTTGTGATCTTATCTATTTCATTTTTAGATTCAGGACTAATAGATTTAGAAATCATAGGTTCTGGAAACTTAGCTTCTTTTAAAATCACTTTTTTCCCTTTTGTTATTGTTGAACCTATAAATGTATTTTTCAATTTAGGTATTAAAATAATATCCCCCGGACTAGCTACATCTAATTCTTCATTTTTATCACTTCTTGGAATATATAGATGTGAAGCTTTTTCATTTGACTCTTGCTGTACTATATAAAATGAATCTCCAGCTTTTAATTGTCCTGAAACTATTCTTATATAAGTTAATTTTCCAACAAAAGGATCAACATCATTTTTTATAATAATTCCAGTTAAATCTCCATTTTCATCAGGTTTTATCTCTGCACCATCTTCAGTTTCAAAAATTCTTTCTGAAACAAGCATACCAAATTTTTTTAGTGCTGTTAACAATCTATCTACCCCAATATTTTGTAGAGCTGAACCAACTAAAACAGGTGCAATAGCATCGTGATCAAAAGCTTCATGTAAATCGTTCATTAAATCATCTTGTGAAAGAGAATCTTCTCCTCCTTCAAAATATTTTTCCAGTAATTCGTCATCAAATTCAACTATATCTTCAACCAGTTCAGAATGGTAAAGATCAAAATATTCTTTTGCATCTTTATCTACATCATTAATTTCGGTATATTTACCTGATGTATCTTTTTCATATATGTAACTACTTTTTGTAAGTAAATTAACAATACCTTTAAACTTTTCACCTTCCCCAATAGGAACTTGGAAAGGAACTATTTTTAATCCATCTTCAAATTTTTCTTTTAATTGAGAAACTACGTTACCAAAGTTAGATCCTTCTTTATCAACCTGATTTATAAAAAATAAAACAGGCTTGTTCATTTCTCTCGCTACATTCCAAATTCTTTCTGTTGATACTTCAACTCCTGCATGTGCATTTACAACTATCAATACATTATCTACTGAATGAAGAGCAATTTCAATATCTCCTAAAAATTCTGCTGAACCTGGAGTATCGATAAAATTTACACGTAAATCTTCATAATCTACAGTTACCACATGATTAGAATATGTTGCTCCTTTTTCTTTTTCTATGGGTTCTTTATCTAAATATTTTTGTCCTATTCTGTCTGCACCAGCATAGTCTTTTAAAATAGCATCCATTAAAGTTGTTTTACCGCATGCATGATGTCCAAATACGCCTATAACTCTTTTTTGGGTAGTATTAAACTTCCCCATAATTCCCCACCTCCAGTAACATATTTTTATTTATCTACAGGATAGATATTTATAAATACAGGAATATAATCTCTTAATCTTTCACTCCCGTTATTCATTATTTTCCCATCGTAATAGAAAAGTGATGATCCTCCCCCATCGAACATGATTGCTTTTTTATAATTTCCCATTAAGTCTAATAATTCTTTCATCCCATCATAATTTAAACCTAAATTTTCATCAACGTAACCTTCAACCACAATAAATGTTACCATATTTTCATTATCAATTGCAAATGCTGTCCTGGGGGATTTACCATAAATAATCCCATTAGAATATGCTCTTTTTTCTTCTAATAACATTTCTTCACTATATTCATCATTCAATAAAATAGGTCCGCCTTCTACAAGAGTTTTTATACTTGATTCTATATTTTCACTATAAGTTATATCAAAGGTTACGTCCGATCCTACTTTTATTTCTTGTAGATATTTTTCATATTTTTTGCTTATTATTAATAGTTTTTGAGATTCTGAATAATCCTTAGAATTAATCTTTTTTATTTCTGAGTCTTCTATAACAAAGAAAAGATATTCTTCAAAAGACTCTTCTATTTCGCCCTTGTATTTGCTGGTATAAATTTTTACTTCTGCTTTCCATTTGGAATTAACTGATTTAACCCAAAAAAGCATTCCATCTAAATTCACTTTATATTCTAACTTTACATAATCTATGTTCATTTTGCCATTTTTATTGATAAAAAAGGCTGGCCTCGAATAGGCGCTAAGATGTTGGATTTCTCCATTAACAATTATATTACCCAAAGGTTCCAATGTTTTCACATCAAAAAAAGATGCATTTATAGACGCAATTATATCTTGGTTATCTTCAAAATAAGATTTTACTGTTTTTGAGTTACCTAAATTATTGAGACCTATCTGAAAATCATATTTTGACGGATCTATCTTAAGGCTATAAACCTGTATTTCATTGCCTGAAACTAAATATTTTCCCTGATCATATTCTAAGCCTTTATAATTATTATTTATTTCTTTAACGGGCATGAATTTTTCAGAATAGTTAAAATCTAAAGTAAAACGGGGTCCTTTTATTGATTTTTCATAATTTGGAATATCATTAAATTTTAAATATATTTGGCCTCTATCGTAAGTATAATTTAAATTAGAAGGTATAAATTTTATATCAAGTACCGGTTTAATTGAAAGAATAATTGACGAATTAACTTCATTTATATTAAACATTGAATCATGAATTGTTCTATCAAACTCAATTTCAAATTTGTTATTTGTGAATACTATGTCTTTAATTAAAGGCATTTGATCAAAAAAATATAAATTCTGAACAGTTTCATAAGATTTTAGGAATAAAAAATTTTCTATAACATCTTTTCTGATATAAACTTCACCTTCTGATTCTAAAATTGAATTTTCATATTTTTTATTAAAATCTATTTTAGAATATTGATTTTTTAAATTTATCTCTAATATTTTTTGATTATAGACATAAAAAAATATATTATTATTTGAATTTTTTGAAATATTATCAGATTCAAAAATATTAGAATTCACAAAAAATTCACTTGATTTTTTAATTGTTTTAAATTCTAAAGGAGTTGATGGTTTTGTTAATAAATATGCATCAGAGAATACTGTAATTGTAGTTAATATAGTTAATAATATAAATAATAACTTATTCAAAACACCCTTCCCCCTTAGTCAATTATTTCATAAATAGTTTTGACAATAAATTCATCTGGTTTTTTATCAGAAATTTTTATAGCATTTTTAATTGTCTTTTCGGATTCTTTTAAATCAGAATTGTCAGAATAATAAAGCGTTACAATTTTATCACCTTTTTTTATTTTATCACCAAGCTTAACATGAACTTCTAAGCCAACGCTAAGATCAATTACGTCTTCTTTAGTTGCTCTTCCTGCTCCTAACATCATAGAAGCTATACCAATTTTTTCAGTATCAAAATTAAAAATATATCCATCATTTTCTGCATATATTTCTTTTTTATTTTTAGATATAGTTAGTAAATTTGGATCGTCTACAACTTCTGAATTGCCACCTTGAGCACTAATCCATTCTTTCATTTTTTTTGCTACAGTACCATTTTCAATGTTTTTATTCAATTTTTCCTTAGCTTCTTCATAACTCATTTCTTCAGATAACTCTGCCATATAGCAAGCTAACTCAACGCAAAGTTCTTGAAAATCATTTGGCCCTTTACCTTTTACTGTTTCAATTGCTTCGTAAACTTCTAATGCATTTCCTACTTTCATTCCCAAAGGTTGGTTCATATTGGTAACTAAAGCTTTAATATTTTTACCATTCATTTTCCCTATACTAACCATTGACTCTGCAAGTGTCTTAGCATCTTGTATATCTTTCATAAAAGCACCTGTTCCGGCTTTTACATCAAGTATTATTCCATCAGAATCAATAGCTAATTTTTTACTCATTATACTCGAAGCAATTAAAGATATTTCGTCAACAGTTGCAGTAAGATCTCTCAAAGCGTAAATTTTTTTATCTGCAGGTGCAATATTTGCCGTTTGGCCTGCAATTGCAATACCAGTTTTATTTGCAATATCTATAAATTCTTCAGTACTCAAAGCAGTTTTATAGCCCGGTATAGATTCAAGCTTATCAATTGTACCGCCTGTGTGTCCTAATCCTCTACCAGATAATTTTGAAACTGATAATCCTAAAGATGCTACCATTGGTGCTAATGCTATTGTTGTTTTGTCACCAACTCCACCTGTCGAATGCTTATCTATTTTTTTCCCTTTAATGTCTTTTAAAGAGACTCTATCTCCACTGTTTAACATAGCTATTGTGAGATTATATCTTTCTTCATCAGTCATGTGATTAAAGTATACTGCCATCAACCATGCTGCCATTTGATAATCTTTTAGTTCTCCTGAAACATAGTTATTAATCATGAATTCAACTTCTTCTTTTGTATTTTCTAATCCATTTCTTTTTTTCATTATTACATCATACGCTCTCATTAGCATTTCCTCCTTTAAAATTTATTTTAAATAAAGTGCCGTTGTTTTCTTCACTTTCCAAATAAATTCTTGCATTATGCTTATCTAATATGGTTTTAACTATATAAAGACCTAATCCAAACCCACCAATTTGTCTAGTCCTTGATTTATCAACTCTATAAAACATATCGTAAATTTTTTGTATTTCTTTTGAGGGGATCCCAATTCCATCATCTTCGATTTCTAAGACAACCTCATTTTTTTCTTCATTTTTCTCTTGATAAAGTCTAATCCAAACATTTTTTTTAGTTGATTTCTTTAAAGACGTAAACTTCAAAGCATTATCTAATAAATTATAAATGACTTGTAAAATTCTGTCATCATTAGCTTTTATGTATATATCTTCTTCTATTTCAGAAATTAAGTTTATATCCATTTCATTGGCTAACATTGAGAAAAAATTATAGGATTTGGTAGCAATATTTGAAATATTTACTTTCTCCATTGACATCTCTGTATTGATATTTTTTTCCAACCTTCCTAAATCCAATAAATCATTTACCAATCTTGTAAGCCTGGCAGTTTCATCTTCAATTATATTTAACATTTTTTTGTAATATTTATCAATCGATTCATCCATCAGTAAATTTTCTACATAACCATTTATAACAGTCAAAGGCGTTCTTAATTCATGAGACATTATAGTAAAAAATTCTTTTCTTAATGATTCAAAGTTTTTCTCTCTTGTTATATCGGTTAAAATTATTATTTTGTATTTTTCATCTATTGAAGGCGATTTTACTGTACAATTATAGTATCTTTTTTCCGGTGAATAAAAAAGTATTTCTTCTTGAAGTTCTTCATTCCTTTTGTAACTCTTTAATATTAAATCTATCAAATTGTGAGAGTCAACAATCTCTGCGAGAGACCTACCAATATAATCTTCTATAGTAAATATTTTTCTTGAAGACGTATTTGCAAAGTCAACCTTGATTAAATCTCCTTCATATAAAGAAACTAAAATCACACCCTCGTTTAAAGAGTCTAAAATAGAATATATATTTCTTCTACGGTTTTTTTCTGATTCATAGTTATTCTTTAGCTTTTTTATAGTATTATTCAATTGATGTAATAAAAAGTCGTCAGATGGATTATTTATGTTTACTTGGACTGTTTTGGAAATTTCTTTTTTTAGCTTTTTATAATTACCTTTTATATTTCTCATACTAAAATAATAATAAATAAAAGCAAGCGTAAGTATAATTAAAACAATTGTTAAAATGGTATAAATTATCATTATATCACCTCTAAAAATGACAATTGAAAAAAAGCGACAGAAAAAAATCTGCCGCTTTAATAATTTATATTAATCGTTTTTATCTTTTCCTGGATCTCTAAACTTATATCCTTTACCTCTTACGGTTATGATATATTTTGGATTTGAAGGATCTTCTTCAATTTTTGTTCTTAATCTTCTTATGTGCACATCAACTGTTCTGGTATCTCCATAGTAATCATAACCCCATAATTTATCTAAAAGAACATCTCTGTTAAATACTTTACCTTCATTTTTTGCAAGGAATACTAAAAGATCAAATTCTAATGGAGTTAAACTAACTAATTCTCCTCTAACCCAAACCTCCAATCTTTCTGTATCAATTACTAAGTCTTTTGCAGATATTTTCTTTGGGCCTTCTTCTTTCATCTGTGAAGCTGTAGTTTGTCTTCTAAAAATACTTTTAATTCTTGCTAACAACTCTCTTACATTGAATGGTTTTGTAACATAGTCATCACTACCTAATTCTAATCCAGCAACTTTATCGGCAGCATCATCTTTAGCACTTAATATTAATACCGGAGTTGCTTTGTGATTCTCGTTACTTTTAATAATTCTTATTAAATCAAATCCATCCATAGAACCAGGTAACATTATATCTACAATGAAAAAGTCTACATCTTTTTCTTCAACTACCTTAAGAGCTTCATCTGCTGAACCTGCTGATAATACATCATATCCTTCTTTTGAAAGATTAATTGATAGCATTTCAGAAATTGCAGGATCATCTTCAACTATCATAATAGTTTTCTTTGCCATAATAATTCCCCCCTTTTGGGTTAAATTTTATTTATTGTTTTTATTTTTTCTTCTTTTTGTTTTTTTAAATATTTTTTTGACACAACTGTTCTAATTAAATTAAATTCAGCAATTTTATTTATTTCATCAAAAGCTTCACCTTTAAAATAAATGTTATTGTTAATAATTTTTTCTGGAATAATTTTCAAATAAACATTTGTATCGTACGGAGTTAGAGAAAGATGTGTTAGCTTTATATTTGAAACTACTGATGTTTCATCATTTCCAAGATAATCCGATAATATTTCAAAAGCAGCTTTATGAATCTCTTCAATTAACGAAGAAGTACTTAATAATTTATCGTTTAATAAATCATCATCTTCAGACCATATCAAATCTTCTGAGCTAAATTTAAAATTAAAATTGTATTCTTTATCAACAATGTTATTAATATCTTTATTCATACATCCCCCTCCTTAAATTTTTTGCTGATTATCTTTCAAGTCACTATTTTATACTTTATATTTTGTTTCATATATATATTTTATTTGGTAAGCTTCTTTTTCCATTAATTCTTCTAAGTCGTCTCCTGATATTGTTTCTTTTTTCAAAAGAATATCAGCTATATACTCTACTTTTTCTTTATTTTCCTCAAGTTTTTCTTTAGCTATTTTATAACAATCATTAATAATTTTTCTTATTTCAGAATCTACTTCATCGGCTGTATCTTCTGAGTAATTTTTTGTTTTAGCCAAGTCCTTACCAAGGAAAACTTCTCCTTCTTCCTCTCCCCAGGCTATTGGACCTATTTTTTTACTCATACCTAATTGTAAAATCATTACTTTTGCTAATTTAGTGGCTCTTTTAAGATCATTCCCAGCTCCAGAGGTAATTTCGTTAAAAAATAATTCTTCAGAAGCTCTTCCTGCAAGCATTGTAGTTATTCGATCATAAAATTCTGATTTTGATGTTAAAAATTTATCTTCCTCGGGAATTTGCAATGTATAACCTAAAGCCGAATGGCCCCTTGGTACTATAGTAACCTTGTGAACTGGATCTGCATTCGGAAGCAAATGCCCAACAATCGCATGTCCCAATTCATGAAAAGCTATAATTCTTCTTTCATTTTCAGAAATAATTCTTGATTTTCTTTCTGGCCCCGCTATTACTCTCTCTATTGCTTCTTCACAATCTTCCATTTTAATTGTTTTTCTACCATTTCCTGCAGCTAATAAGGCTGCTTCATTTATTAAATTTTCTAAATCTGCCCCAACAAATCCAGGAGTTCTAAGTGCTAAAGTGTGCACATCAACATTCGGTTCTATTTTTTTCCCTTTCATGTGTATTTTTAAGATTTCCTCTCTGCCTTCCAAATCTGGTCTATCGATAATAATTTTTTTGTCAAATCTTCCAGGCCTTAATAAAGCTCTATCAAGTATATCCGGTCTATTAGTTGCAGCCATTACTACTATACCTGAATTGACTTCAAAACCGTCCATCTCTACTAAAAGTGAATTTAAAGTTTGTTCTCTTTCATCATTTCCACCACCCAAGCCGGCACCTCTTGCCCTACCGACAGCATCAATTTCATCTATAAAAATTATGGCAGATTTTTCTTTTTTAGCTTCTTTAAATAGTTCTCTAACTCTTGAAGCTCCAACTCCAACAAACATTTCAACAAAATCAGAACCACTTATAAAGTAAAAAGGCACGCCTGCTTCGCCAGCAACTGCTCGTGCTAACAATGTTTTACCAGTACCGGGTTCACCAACCAAGAGCAACCCTTTTGGCATCCTGGCACCTATTTTACTAAAAGAATCAGGATTTTTAAGAAATTTTACTATATCAATTAATTCTTCTTTTGCCTCTTGAATACCAGCAACATCATTGAACGTTACTTTAGGTCTATTAACATCGTATTTTTTAGCCGGACTTTTTGAAACTCCAATTCCCCTATTGCCGCTGTTTCTTGGCCTTAATATCATTATCCACAAGAATATAAAAAATGCAATAGGCAAAAGGTATGTTAAAAGGTTCACCCACCAGCTTGACCCTATTCCCTCTACAAACTTAATATTTATACCCTTGTTTGCTAAACCATACAAAAACTCTCTTTCTTGTAATATTCTTGGTGCATATAATTCAAATTCGCTTCCATCCTTAGTTGTTAAGTTAATACTTCCTGTGTTTTCTACTTGCATACTTGCAACTCTTTCTTCGTTTATCATTTGTAAAAACTGATCATAAGTCAATTCACTTTGATTAGAATTGTTATTTATTAAAAAAATTGATAGAACCATTATACTTGCTATAATAAAGTAAATTACTATAATTACCGGATTTATTCTTTTTTGATTCTTATTGTTTTTATTGTTTTTATTGTTTTTATCATCTGACAAAACTATTACTCCCTTTCTATTATTAAAGTATTTTTATTTTTTTCTATCTTTATACCTTTAAACTGTTTGCTTTTTTTGCTCCCCATTTTGATAATTTTTTTAGTCTCCTCATAATTGGGTGGATATTGTTTACATCTAAGAAAGAATAATCTTAAAACCTCTTCATCAAAAATATCTTTTTTTATATCAAAATAAAATTTGTTTTCATTTTGATGTATACGTTTTAAATATTCATTTTCTACTTGTTGTCTATATTCCCAAGCAATTCTGGCAAATTTAAAAAAGTTATTTTCAAAGTTATCGTTTATTAATTCTAATTCAGGTAATATTTTATTTCTAATTCTATTTCTTGAATAATTATTTTCAAAATTGGATTTATCAATTTTATATTTAACATTATCAATTGTAACATAATTTATTATCTCTTTCAAAGTTACAGTTAACATTGGCCTTGTTAACATTTCGTTAATAGGCAACAAACCTGATACACCATAAATTCCAGTTCCTCTGGAAAGCCTATAAATGATAGTTTCTACAAGATCACTCATATGATGGGCCGTTGCTATTTTATTATAGTTGTTTTTTTTTGCAATATCAAACAAAAAATCATATCTCATGTTCCTTGCAGATAATTCTATATTTTTATAATTTTTTTCATTTGCCTCACCATAATAATATTTAATTTTTAATTTTTTTGCCTCTTCCTCAACAAATATTTTTTCTTCTTCACTCTCTTTTCTAAGTTTATGGTTAAAATGTGCAACTCCAATTTCTAAATTCATTATTTTAGATATTTTATACATTACTTTTAATAAACTCATGCTATCTTTACCACCAGATATTGCTAATAATATTTTATCATATTTTTCATATATGTTATAATTCTTTATAAATTTATAAATTTTCTTTTCAAATTCATTAAGCATGATTAACTCCCATTTGTAATAGCGTTGGAGCCGGTGAAGGGAATCGAACCCCCAACCTACTCATTACGAATGAGTTGCTCTACCTTTGAGCCACACCGGCTAAATTACTAAGTAAATTATACTATATATTGTTTTTATTTCAAAAATTTATTTAAATATATGTAATTTTATATTTCTTCATTATAAAAATGTTTTATAGTATAATAAGTATGATATTAAAAAAGGAGAGTGGATATTATGTTAGCTCCTGTTTTCTTTTTAGACAAACTAAGTGGAGAACAAGTTTTAATTATAAAAAATACTTTTGAGAAAAAAAACTTTAAAACAACAAAGGATATAGATAAAGCAGACATTATCATAACTAATGACGCCAAAAAAAATTTTGTTGACAAAATAACTATATATATAAATGAAAATAAAGTTTTCTTTAAAGATAAAAATACCAAATTAGAAATTTCTGGTGAGTTCGAAAATATTTTAGATACAGTAATTATTCATTCCTTTTCTTCTTTTAAAGGATGTAGACCTTTCGAATTTCTCGATTTTACAGAAAAAACTTCAAAGAAGATTTCAAAATTTTTACAAGCTTTGGTAATAACAATGGAAGTAGAAGATAAAGATACAAAAATGAGTCATTCACAACGTGTTGCTTATTATTCAGAAAAATTTGCAAAATATTTGAAATGGGACCAACAAAAAATTTCAAAAATTAAAGAACTTGCAATGTTGCACGATATTGGCAGAATAGGTATCGAGCAATTAATGCTTTTTACCCCGACAAGGATAAACGATTTTGAAACATGGGATTTGGAACACACAGTAACAGGCTCTATATTTCTAAGTTCTCTTGACGAACTTTGGTGGACAGTTCCCGTGATTAGAAGTCATCATGAAAATTGGAATGGGTCGGGTTATCCTGATGGATTATCTGGTGAAGATATTCCTTATTTAGCCAGGTTTATAGGAATTGTCGATTGGTTTGATATTGCCACCCACACTGCCTCATCAGAATTCGAAGGTATGATGACTATACAAGATGCAATAAAATATATAGATAAAAAGTCAGGTATAATATTTGATCCAGTTTTGAGCAAAGAGTTTCTAAATTTTATAAGCGAGCATTTAAAAAACAACAAATTTATATAAATTCGGAGGTGTACTATGAGTTCTAGTTGGGTATATATAAAAGATCTAAAAGACTATTTAGACAAAAAAATAATTTTAAAAGGGTGGATGTGGAACAAACGATCTTCTGGAAAAATTGCTTTTTTACAAATTAGAGATGGATATGGTTTTGTGCAAGTTATAGCTGAAAAATCTGTTCTTGGAGAAGATTTCTTTAATGAAATTAAAAAATTAAAAAATGAATCAAGTTTGATAATAGAGGGAACTGTAAAGAAAGATGACAGATCTCCTGTTGGTGTTGAAATATTAGCTGAAAAAATTGAAATTATTCATGAGCCAAATGAAGATTATCCTATTTCTAATAAAGAGCATGGCATAGACTTTCTTATGGAAAATAGGCACTTATGGTTAAGATCCAGAAAACAATTTCATATATTGAGAGTTAGAAACCAAATTATTAAAGCTATAAGAGAGTTTTACTTGGAAAATGATTTTACTTTAATAGACACACCAATTTTCACAGGTTCTATTGGAGAATCAGCCGGTAACACTTTTGAAATGGAATATTTTGATTATGGAAAAGTTTATCTTGCTCAAACAGGACAACTATATCTTGAAGCTGCTTGCCAGTCCTTAGGGAAAGTTTTTAACTTAGGACCTACTTTTAGAGCTGAAAAATCAAAAACAAGAAGACATTTAATAGAATTCTGGATGAATGAAGCTGAAGTAGCATTTTATGAACACGAAGATAATATAAAACTCCAAAACGATTTAGTCAACTACATTGTTAAATCTGTTTTAGAAAATGTTAGAGATGATTTAGAAGCTTTAGAAAGAGATATTTCCAAACTGGAAGCTGTTAATGGAGAATTTCCGAGAATCACTTATACAGAAGCAGTTGAAGTACTACAAAATCAAGGTTATAATATTAATTGGGGAGACGACTTAGGTGCCGAACACGAAACAAAATTATCTTCTAAATATGACAAGCCTCTTATAATAGAAAAATATCCAAAACATGCTAAAGCTTTTTACATGCAACCTGATCCACAAAATCCTGAAGTCGTTTTATGTGACGATATGTTAGCTCCTGAAGGATATGGCGAAATTATTGGAGCTTCAGAAAGAATTTGGAAAGAAGAAGTTCTTCTTAAAAGATTAGAAGAAGAAAACCTTTCTAAAGATGACTATCAGTGGTACCTTGATTTAAGAAAATTTGGTAGTGTACCTCATAGTGGTTTTGGATTAGGAATTGAAAGAACTGTTGCCTGGATCTGTGGATTAGAACACATAAGAGAAACAATCCCTTTTCCAAGAACATTATATAGAGTGTACCCTTAATTTTGGAGTGATTTTTATGGAATTTGAAGATAAAGGGCTTTTAAACCCTTTAGATAAACAGGACGAGGTTAACATTGTTAACCTTCGTCCTAAGTTTTTAAATGAATATATTGGCCAAAACACTATAAAAAGAAAGCTGAATGTCGCAATTGACGCAGCAAAATTGAGAAAAGAAAATTTGGATCATACAATTTTGGCAGGGCCCCCCGGCCTTGGTAAAACAACTATGGCCAATGTAATTGCAAATGAAATGGGGTCAAATATTCAAATAACAAGTGGCCCTGTACTTGAAAGAGCTGGCGATTTGGCTGCAATTTTGACAAACCTATCAACAGGTGACATATTGTTTATAGATGAAATTCACAGACTGAACAGGTCTGTTGAAGAAATTCTATACTCTGCCATGGAAGATTTTCAACTTGATATTATTATAGGTAAAGGACCTTCGGCAAGATCAATAAGAGTAGATTTACAACCTTTCACACTTATTGGGGCAACAACCAGACTGGGGCTTTTGGCCTCACCTTTAAGAAGCAGATTTGGTTTGATTTTAGAGATGGATTTTTACCCTGCTGATGACTTGAAAGAAATAATAGTTAGGTCTGCAGATTTATTAGATATAAAAATCAATGATGATGCTGCTTTACTTCTTGCACAAAGGTCTAGAGGAACTCCAAGAATTGCCAACAGACTTTTAAAAAGAGTTAGAGATTTTGTTCAAGTAAAAGAAAAAGATACAATAGACATTGAACATGTAGAAGAGACAATGAAGTTATATGAAATAGATCATTTTGGTTTAGATGAAATGGATAGAAAAATTTTAAAAACTGTTATAATAAATTATAAAGGTGGACCTGTTGGTATCAATGCGTTGGGTAGTTCATTAGGTATAGAAAGCGATACAATAAGCGAAGTTTATGAACCCTACTTATTACAGAACGGTTTTCTTATTAGAACACACAGAGGCCGATTGGCAACAGACAAAGCATACAAACATTTGAAATTGTCTCAAAATCATAAAGATTTGAATTTATGGGGTGATTCTAATGGATAAAATAAAAGATAGATTAAAAAATGTAAAAAGTATTATAAATTCTATTAATCCCAATGCAAAATTAGTTGTCGTATCTAAATTTTTCCCTGAAGAAAATATTTTAGAAGTTTTAAATGAAGGACATAATATTTTTGGGGAAAGTAAAGCCCAAGAACTAAGAGACAAATACGAAAATTTAAAAAACAAAAAAATTGAATGGCATTTTATTGGCTCAATACAGACCAATAAAATAAAATATATTGTGCCTATATGTGATTTAATCCATTCTGTATATAGAGAAAAAGAAATAAAAGAAATAGATAAAAGAGCTAAAGAGAACGGAAAAATACAACAAATTCTTCTCGAAGTTAATGTTAGTGGTGAAGAGTCGAAGTCAGGAATTAATATTAATTCTGTCAAGAATTTGCTGAATAGTTCGTTAAAATTTGAAAATATAAGAGTTGTTGGCTTGATGACAATGGCTCCACTAACAGAAAATGAAGAAATCATTAGAAGTACATTTAAAAAATTGAAGGATCTCAAAGAGGAATTAAAAGATGAATACAAAGATTTAAAAGAACTTTCTATGGGAATGTCAAATGATTTTAAAATAGCTTTAGAAGAAGGAGCAACTATTGTTAGAATTGGTTCAAAAATTTTCGGAAAACGAAATTATTAGGAAGTGATAATATGTTTGCAATAGGAAATCTTTTAGAAGCAATTTCTTATATACTAAGAATATCTATTAATTTTCTTCAGATTAGCATAATAATATCTGTTATAATGAGTTTTTTAGTGCCCTATTACAGTAAAATAAGAGCTTTTTTTGACGGAGTTTCAGACATCATATTAAATCCTATTAGAAGATATTTGCCTGTTCATGCAGGACCTTTTGATCTTTCTCCTGCTATCGCTATACTTGTGTTAATATTTTTAGATAGGTTTTTAATACAAACTCTCTTTGATATTGCTTCAAGACTGGGATGATTTAATGAAAATTATTTTATTTTTTAACCCCTTTAAAATCGATCTTGAAAGAATTAAAAAAACCATATATCCAGTTTTTAAAAAATATAATATTCAAATATTAAAAATTTTATCAGCAGGCTCGGGATTAAAAGAAGATATCGCAGAGAGTGCTGATTATTATGTTGTTCTTGGTGGTGATGGAACAGTTTTAAGAATAGCTGAAATGGCCGCTATAAATCAAAAACCAATTATAGGTATAAATCTCGGTAATTTAGGTTTTTTAAATGCTTTTTCACAGGATCAAATTGAAAAAGCAGCTAGAGATATAATAAATAATAAACTTAGATTCTCAGATAGACTTGCAATAAATTGTTCAATCAGCGGTAAAAAGTACACTGCATTGAACGACATTGTAATCCAAAAAAGTCAACCATTGGGAACCATTGATTTAGAAGTAAAAATAGAAAATCACACAGTTTACTCATTTCTCGGAGATGGAGTGATTGTTTCTTCTCCAACAGGTTCAACTGGTTATTCATTATCAGCTGGTGGACCTATAATCCATCCTTCATTAGAAGTAATTGAATTAATCCCTTTAGCTCCTCATGCTTTAAACATAAGGCCTATAATAGTTCCCACAAAAAAGAACATTAACATAAACATTAAAACTATCGCCTCTGGATTTGCTTATGTGACAGGTGATGGCGATATTATCCATAGATTGGAATCTGGAATGGCTTTAACTGTAAATGGGGCAGAGAAAAAAATTAAGTTAGCAGAACAATGCGATGATGACTACTTCACATTACTAAATTCAAAACTCGCTTTCGGTAGGAGGTTTGAATAACAGATGGAATATAAAAAATCAAACGATATTAGCAACTTTAAAAAAGAAAATTTAAAAATATATTTAAACAACGTTTTAAAAATGGGAAGAATAGTTCAAGGCATGTTTTACAAATTTAAAGATGCCTATTTTGAAAAGGATAAAAACTTATGTAACGAAATTATTAAACAAGATGACAGGTTAGACTTTTTAGAAACAAAATTAGAGTATGAGGGTTTATCTATGCTTGGCTCACAAAATTTTACAGGAGTATATTTAAAAGCTACCATGCTTGGAATAAAAATGAGTTATATTTTTGAAAATATGGGAGATCTTTGTGAAAAAAACGCAAAATTAAACCTTGAAATTCTTAAACTCCCTCAATTAGTTAATATGCTTAGCTTCGAGGACATTTTTTCTCAAAGCCAAAAGATGTTGACCCTTTCTTTAAAATTATTATCAAATTTCGTCAATTTAGACATACAAAAACTAATTGAAGAAGAATCTCAAAAAAATTTTTTCTTATCGGCAAAAGAGATTTGCTTTTTGAATCAAGATGTAAATTCTTTACTATCAGCATTTAAAAAGATTTTGTATAGATCAAAAGAACAAACGAAAACAATTAATTTGCATTTAAATGTTTTATCGAATATTGAACAATTTGCCGACTTTTCAACTAATATATCAGAAAATGTAATATGGGCACTAAGCGGATCAAAATATAAATGCAGAGGGAAAGATTTAGAGTATTTCTACTCATACGAGGAAGAACTATGAAACGTTTAATCAAATACATTACCAAAGAATTTTCAGCTCCATTTTTTATGGGATTATTTGGTTTTATTGTTTTTGTTAGTGTTCAGCTTTTATACGAATTATCAGAAATTATAGTGAAAAATCATGTTGGTTTTGACAAATTACTACTATTGTTATGGTATAACTTACCATACTTTATTTCAATGGGGATACCTGTAGGTGTTTTATTTTCTATCTTTTGGGTAGTATCAAGATTTACTAATGATAATGAGTTAATAGCAATGCAAACTTTAGGTGTTCCAACAAGAAAAATAGTTATACCATTTCTTTTGATATCAATTTTTTTGTCACTTTTTACTTTTTATCTTTACGATAATCTGGTGCCAAATTCAAACTATAAAGCAAAACAAGCCATGGCTAAATACATTTATGAAAAACCAGAGGCAACTATAGAAGACAATGAATTTGTCGATCTTGGTGATGATAGATACTTGTTTGTTAAAGAATTGGACAGAAACACTGGTATTTTATATGAACTCCTTTTATATGAAGTAGCCTATGATAATGTCAAAGTTTTTCACGCCGAAAGAGCGCAAAAATATCCAGATGGATGGAAAATGGAAAATGGTAGAATTTATAAAATGAAAGATAATGGATTTTTAGAGTTAGATGTTTCTTTTGATTCTCTTGATCTAAACATTGCCGCAGATGTTGAAGAGTTTATTAACTTTTCAAAAGGGGCTAATGAAATGACAACGAGAGAATTAAAAGAAAAAATAATCACCTTTTCTAAATTAGGCTCAAATGTTTCTGGATTAATAGTTTCTTACCACAACAAGTTTGCTAATTCTTTGGCACCTTTAGTAATTGCTATTTTAGGAATATCATTATCACTTTTTTTAAATATTAAAAGTAAATCATGGAGTGTTATAACAACATTTGTTTTAGTGGTTTTATATCAAGGCAGTGGAGCTTGGATAACTGCTCTGGGTAAGGAAGAAATTGTTAACCCTGTTTTAGCTTCCTGGCTACCAAATATACTCTTTGGTTCCATAGGTATATTGCTATTTATATTGTTAGATACTAAAATATCTTATAAAGTAACAGAGCCATTAAAAAAATTCTTCTCCATCGCTATTGTTGTTTTTATTTTTTCAATCGGGAGCACTGGTTATTCTGAAAAAGTTAATATAAAAGCTAATGACTTCAATATTTTTAATAACACAATTACAATAGACTCGACTTTGACGATAAACTATCAAGACACCATAGTAGATGCTGGAAGCGGGAAAATTGTACTTAGAGAAGACAATACAGTAAAATTTGCAGAATTAACCAATGGAGTAAAATATCAATATGAAAAAAACACTATTGAAGCATCTCAAATGACTATAAATTATGAAACCGATACAGCTTTATTTTTAAATTCTTATACTATTCAAAAGTATAAAGACAATGAAAAAGTGTCTGTTAGAATTTGGTCTGAAGAGACGGAAAAACCAATCAACGACGATATAATATTTTCAAACAGAATCAAATTGACAACTTGTGAAGACAATATTACCTATTATATGAGTGCCAGGAAAGTTACTGTTTTTCCAAAAAAATTTTTAATAGCAAGAGATGTTGTATTAGATTTTTTTGGAATGCCAGTGTTTTACTTCCCTTTTTATTTTCAGAGTCTTGCTGAAGATGAAGATGAACCACTAAAATTAGTGCTAAAATACGAAGATAATAAGATCAACGTAAATGTGGGAATAAATTATACTTTTGAAAATAATTCAAAATTAAAATTTAATTATGAAATCATAAATGACTTAGAAAAAAATTCTTTTGATCAAAGTTCGTCTTTTAATTATGGATTTCCTTTTTTAAATGGTGAGTTCTCTATTTTTTCAAATTTATACAACGAAACTTTAACTTCTTTAGGATTACAATATGATTTTGATTTTGATGGCAACCTCAAAGCCCAACATTCTCCCAGCTCTAATAAACAACAAATAAGTTTGAATATTCCAGAATTAAAAACAAACTACGGTACAATAGAAGATATAAAATCTCAAATAATTTGGAAAGAAAGGACAATTGACTTTGTTGAGTTTTATAGTCTTTCAACTGACGCATTTCAAAAAAAATATAAAAGGTCAATAATATCAATCAGTGATTTAGATTTTAATGCAAAATCTGCTGAAAATTCAAATGCAAAAAACGATATAGTTGAAATTTGGCAAAATAGAATATCAAATACAGAACTTGAAGGAAAATACAATCTTTATTCAAATAACAGTTCATTATCTGGTAACTTTAATTATGACAGGACTAAAGTAGCAACAAAAGTCACTCAAGATAGATTAGAAAGCAATAATAAGTTTAATTATAAATATAATGCTTTTTCTTATAATATAAATGATTTTAATTTAGATAATTATATAAATTTCACAAGTAATTTTAATCATAAATTAGATCTTATTGAACAAAGCGAATATTCTTTTGGAAAAACATATTTTGATTTAAATGTAAAACCCCAAATTGATTTTAAATATAATATTTTTAAGGCCGGAACTTATTTGAACTTTAGAAAAGTTTTTGAAAACAATTTAACTCCTTCTGCCACTGACCAGATTAGTTATGGCGACTTTATTGGATATGATTTAAATATATTGAATAATAATCTTAAAAATTCAATTTTGTTAGAAAGAAATTTTTTATATAAAAATGAAGATCTACATTTATCTTTTTTGGATAGATTTGATTTAGATAGTCTAAATATAAATACAAAAACAGAGCTAAGTATTTTAAACACAAGACATAGAATAAAAACAGATACAAAATTTGACGTTGAAGATGATGAAAATATAAAACTAGAAAAAACAAGCATTGAGATATCTAATTCTATTTACTCTTATGATCATAAAACTAAATTTGAAATCAAACATCAAGAAGAACCCAAAATAGAATACTTAGAAAATACTGAAACCTTTAAATTTTCACGAAATAAGATTCAAATCGATTATGATTATTTTCTTTCAAAAAGTTTGTGGAAAGAAAAAATACCTAAAATAGAGGCAAACTACAATTTTTATTTTAACAATAATAAACTAAATGGATCACTTTTAATAAATGACCAATACAATCATATTAAAACAGAGAATAAATTTATTCAACAAAATTCTCAGTTTTTTGTTGAATTAGACCTTGAACATTATATTGAAGAAAAAGAAACTAAAAGTTCTATACAAATTGAAAATTCTGATGAGTCAGAATTTGGAAAGTTTGGGATAAAGTATAATGGCATAACCAAAGATTTTTCTTTTGATGTTTTTGAAATACAGAAAAAAATAGTTTGTTGGACATTAAATCTAAAAGCATATAGCCCTAATAATACGAATGACCCAGCTTTAACGCTACTTCCCAATTTTAAAGTTTCTGGATTTTCTTTTACTTTTTTTATTAACTATATACCAGATAAAAATGTAAAATATAGTGATCAAGGATTTGAATTTGGATTAATGTAAAGGAGTGAATAATTATAAATAAAAATACAGAACTTGAAGCTATAAAAAAAACTATTTCAAAATGTGAAAAATGTTCTTTGCATTTAACAAGAAATAATGTTGTACCCGGAGAAGGAAATGTTGATTCTCCTTTAGTTTTTATTGGTGAAGGTCCTGGCGCAGATGAAGATTCATCAGGCAGACCCTTTGTCGGCAGAGCAGGCAAGCTGTTAGATAAAATGCTTAAAGATTGGGCAGGTATAAATAGAAATGATATATATATATCAAATATTGTGAAATGTAGACCTCCCAAAAACAGAGTTCCTACTGATGATGAAATGAAATCTTGTATTCAATACCTTGAATCTCAAATGTTAGTTATTAAACCAAAAGTAATAGTAACTTTAGGCGCAACTTCAATGTCATATTTTACAAACAAAAAGAAAATTAGCGAATCAAGAGGAAAATTCTACGATTGGTATGGAAATATAAAAACATTTGTAACTTTTCACCCAAGTTATCTTTTGAGAAATCACTCCATGGAAAAAGGTTCACCAAGATGGTATTCTTACATGGATATGAGAGCAATTGGGGTAATGTTTAGGGCCCTTCAAAAGGGTAAAAATATAAATGAAGTTGTTTCGGCGATAAACAGTAGGATGAAAGAGTCCGGGGGCATTTAAAATGAAAATGTTATCTTTGGAGGTAGAGGGGTTTAAAAGTTTTGCTAAAAAAACTATTTTTAACTTGGATAAAAACATTATCGCAATAGTGGGTCCAAATGGTTCTGGCAAATCAAATATAGTTGATGCCATAAGGTGGTTATTAGGTGAGCAATCTGGTAAACAGATGAGAATATCAGATTCAAATGATGTCGTTTTCGCCGGCACAGATACAAAAAAAGCTTCTAATTACGCAAAAGTTGAAATGATTTTTGAAGCTGATAACAAAGAAATAATTAAAATAGCAAAAAAATATGAAAAAAATTCTTCTAATAAGTACTATATCAATGATAAAATCTGTACATTAAAAGATATACATGATATTTTTTCTAACAAGGGTGTTGGAAAACAATTTTATTCAATAATTTCACAAGGACAAGTTAGTGAAATAGTAAATTCTTCCCCAGAACAGTTAAGACAAATAATTTTAGATGCTTCAGATATAGGAGAATACATTACTAAAAAAGAAAACACCTTAAAACTATTAGAAAAAACCAGTGAAAATCTTGAAAGGTTGGAAGATTTATTATTTGTTACTGAAAGAAGGCTAAGATCTCTTTCTAACAGGGCTGGTAGGGCAAAAAGTTATTTAAAGTACAAAGAAGAGATAAAAGTAATAGGGAAAAAGTACTTTGGTGCTCAAAGAAATAAAATTAATAAATCAATTAAATATTCTGAAGAAAAAATACAAGAAAATCAAGAATATAGAAATAATATTTTGAGAAAATCTTTTGAAGTCGAGAGGGAATACAAATCTTTAAAAGAAGAAATAACTAATTTTGACGAAACAATAGCCAAAAACTCTGATTTGATAGACAATTATAGAGAGAGAATCTCTGTAATTGAAAATGAAAAAGAAATACTAACAAAAAAAACAAATGATTTAAGTACAGAAATAATAAATATAGATTGGCAAATCGAGGACACAAAAGAAAAGATAAAACAATCAGAATTCAAGTTAGAAGAAACGAGCACTTTAAAAAATAAGTATGAAAAAGATTTAAAAGAATTAACTATTAATCTTGAAAAAGAAACAGAGAACAAAGAAAAAATCAAAAAAACTATAAATGATGAAGAAAATAAACTACATGAACTAAACTCTATAATTAATAGGTTAGAAAAAGAAAATAACGATTTAATAAAAGAAAAAAATCAAAAATTAAATGAAAATGAAGCTAAAGATGAAAGGTTAAATTACCTTAACGATGAATCTTTAAAATTAAACAAAGAATTAGTCTCTTTAGATAAAGTAATTGAAGAGATTGAATACACGCTTTCTGAAAGTAATGAAAAAGAAAAACAATTATATAATGATAAGCAAGAAATTGTCAATTCTTTGAAAAAAATGAAAGAAAATTATGATTTATACATAGAAGAGATAGAAAATAACAAGAAAAAAATTTCCAGTTTAAATCATGAAAAAAATATTTTGCTAACTCAAATCAATCACTACGAGGGATTTGCAAAGGTTGTACAAGATTTTTTTACAAAATTTTCAAGTGATGATAACGTTATAGATGTTGTAGCTAATCTTTTCAATGTTGACCAAAAATTTGAAGAAGCTGTTTCATCTTCTGTTGGTGGGAAGCTCCAAAATGTAGTTATTAAAAGTTCTAAAAAAACGAGAGAATATATTGACTATTTGAAATCTAATTCTTACGGAAAGATCACCTTCTTATCAATAGATATCTTGAACCCAAAAAGCACATATTCACAGAAAATTTTAAATGAACCAGGTGTGATAGACTATTTAATTAATACTATTGATTTTGATAAAAAATACGAAAAAATAATGAAATACGTCTTTTCTAACGTTCTCTTGGTTGATGAGCTTAATAATGCCATTAAAATTTCAAAATCTTCATTTAGAGGCAATATAGTAACTCTTGGCGGAGAGCTTATATCTGGATATGGAGCTATAACAGGTGGAAGAGTCAAAAACGATTATTCGGCAACTATTATAAAAAGGAAAAATAGAATTTTTGAACTTGATATTGAGATAGATGAGGCTAAAGAAAATATAAAATATTTACAAGAAAAAGTATCCAAAATGATCATAGATATTAAAGAAAAGAAGAACGAATTAGAAGAAATCAATGAAAATATAAACCAGCTAATGATAGAAAAAGACCTAAAAAATAACAAATATACTTCAAATGTAAATAGAAAAAAAGAACTTAAAGAAACTCTTAAAAAGACAGATGAAAGAATTTCTCTATACAAAGATCAAATAAAAAATAATAGTGATCGTGTAAAAGAAATTCAAACTGTATTAGATGTAAACAAAAAAACTATTGAAAAGAGTAAAAATCAACTGTCTAAAATAGAAAAAGAAAATATCGTTGAAAAAGAAGAATTAAATGAGATCAACTTAAAAATAGCTGAATTAAATATGGAAAAGAAAAATTTCCAAGAAAAATTTGAATTTTATACAAAGCAAAAAAGAGAAATATTGGATAATCTAAACACTCTGAGAGACAAATTCGATGAAAATCAATATCTTTACAAAAAAAAGAGAGAAGAAAAAGAAAAAAGCGAACAAAATTTAAAAGATTCTGAAAATGAATACAACTCTTTAAACAACGAAATAACAAACATATTCGAAAAAATGAAAAACTCTCGAATTGGGAAAAATGAGAAATTCAATAAGTTAGAACAAAAAGAAAATGAAAAAAACGAGTTAAAAGACAAGTTATCTGAAATAAATAATAATAACCAAGAGTTGAAACATAAAATTGAAAACTTAAAAAATGAAAGGCAATATTTGATAGAAAGAGCTGAAAATGTTGATATTTCAGAAGATGAATTTGAAATTAAAGAATTATCAGATGATGAAATTAAATCTTTAAAATTTAACTTTGATGAACTACAACAAAAACTAAAAAATTTGGGTTCTGTTGACTTAACTGTATTAGAAGAATACAACGAAGTGAATGAAGAATACAATTCTAAAAAAGAAGAAAAAGAAGATATTGAAGAATCCATAACCTCTCTTAAAAATTCAATAAATCAACTTGATGAATTTGCAGAAAATAAATACTCAAACTTTCATGCTGCTTTGAATGAAGAGTTTGGTAAATATATACAATCTCTATTTCCAAATGGATATGGTGAATTGCGGCTGATTGGAGAAGGTTTTTCTTTTGAAAAAGGTATTCAAATTTCAGTAAAAAAATCAGGAAGAAAATTTCAAAAACTTTCCTTGTTTTCTGGGGGAGAAAAAGCTTTGATAGCTATAGCATTTCTTTTTGCAATGATGTCACTAAACCCCAGTCCTTTTTACATATTAGATGAAATTGACGCTCCGTTAGATGACATAAATGCCAGTAAAATTTCTGAATTAATAAACGACAACGCTGAAAAATCGCAATTTTTGATGATAACGCACAACAAATTGGTCATGGAAATTGCAGATGTATTCCACGGAATTACAATGAAAGGTGGTATAACAAGAGTTGTCCCTGTTGATTTCAAGGAGTTACAAGCATGAGAAAAATAAAATATCCTTTTTACAAAGGTCATTTTGATATCACAATAAAAGACAACAAATTTTATAAAATAGAAATTAAAAATGAGAAAACTGGCAAAATTAATGAAGAGAAAGATTTTTTTTATACACTATTTGACGAGCTAATCAAATATAATAAAAAAATCCCCTTAAAATATTTTGTAAATCCAGGGAAAACTGAATTTGCAAAAAAAGTTTATCTGGAGTTATATAATACAAACTTTGGTGAAACTATTAGTTATAAACAATTAACAAATAGAGTTACAAACAAAAAAGCTTATAGAGCGGTAGGTACATTGATGAAAAATAATACACTACCAGTGATAATCCCATGTCATCGGGTAATCAAAAGCGATGGCACACTTGGAAATTTTGGAAATGGTCCTGAATGGAAAAAAGCTCTAATTGAAAATGAAAAAATTGAGGTGATAAGATGAAACAATCAAAATATAAAAGGCTACATCCAAATCTATTCAAAGTCCCAATTGATAAAGTTCGTATGGGCTACTACACAGACAAATACTTTACTCGGTTTGTTGAAGTACTTAAAAAAGATAAAAAAGATATTAATGTTATTTATCAGTTTTTCCCAAGAAAAGATTCTGTAATAGTTGGAATAGACGAAGCCTTGGCAATATTAAAATATGGAACAGGATATTATAAAGATGAAGAAAAGGCTGAAAATATATTCAACCAAATTTTAAAATTAGAAAAAAATTTACAGGATGCCGCCAGTAGAATGGATAAGGAAGACCTACTAAATGTAACATCAAAAAAATGGGATCTTAGAATGAAACTAAACGAACTATGGGTTGACAAATGGAATGACATAAACATCAAAGCTTTATATGATGGGGATAGAGCAAATAACATGGAACCAGTATTAGTGATAGAAGGTAATCCTAAATACTTTGGCCATCTTGAGACTTTGCTTCTTGGTGTTTTATCAAGGGCCACAAGTACAGCCACATCAACAAAAAAAGTTGTTGAAGCAGCAAATGGAAAACCTATAACATTTTTTAGTGCAAGATTTGATCATTTTTGGGTTCAAACAACCGATGGTTATGCTGCATTGAAAGCTGGAGCTTTTGGTGTTTCTACTGATGCTAATGCTGATTATTGGGGTATAGAATCTATGGGAACAATTCCTCATGCCTTAATTGCTTCTTATGACGGTAGCACAGCTGATGCCGCAATTGCATTTGACAAACATATTAAACCCGAAATTAATAGGCTTGTTTTAGTTGATTGGGACAATGATGTTGTCGAAACTACCTTTGACGTCATTAAAAATTTTTATGAATATATGAAGGGCGAAAAATTCATTGAAGGACACACAGACCCTTCTGAGATAATTGGTTCTGGTAAAGGCAAAATATGGGGTGTTAGATTCGATACTTCAGGACAATTAAGAGATAAATCGGTAACTCCAAGGGACAAAAATTCATTAGGGGTTAATCCAGAATTAGTGTGGAAGGCAAGAAAAATATTTGATAAAAATGGTTTAAAAGATTTAAAAATAATGGTTTCTGGTGGATTTAACGAAGAAAAAATTAAATTATTTGAAATGCTTGATGTACCAGTAGATCTTTATGGGGTTGGCTCATCCTTATTGAAAACTAAAGTAGATTTTACAGCAGATATTGTTGAAGTAAACAACAAACCTTGTGCCAAATTCGGAAGGGAAAAAGGAGATTACTCAAGACTAACTAAAGTTCCAAAAGAGTATTGGGCTGTCAAAAAGGATGATGCATAATGAAATCAATTTATTCATGCTATTTGAACATCGATCATGTAATTAAACCTATAGTTTTAGAGGTACTAAACGAAAACAACATATCTATAGAGGAAAAAGACATTTTTAATTCTGATTTTGCTATAACCAATGAAGAATTGAATTATTCTTTTCCGCATATTGTAGTAAAAGAAAATATAGAAGAAATAAACAGTAAAATATTATTTAAATATGACGGAATAGGTTTTATCCTTTCATCTTTTGACAAAGACTTAATCAGAATTTCTATTCAAAATGCAATTTATTTTGTTATGTCAAGAGGTAGTAAAGGAGCCTTTAAATTAAGAATCCAAAATGAATTAGATAAGATCAACAGAAATGGCGGTTCTTTTTCCTTAGCTTATGTATCTATTATGGATTTTTACAAATTTAAAAACTATTTGTCTAACATAAACATTGATGATACAGTAAAAGAAATACTAAAAATGATAAAAGTATCAACCAGAAAAACTGATGAAGTAATGAAAATATCTCGAAAAGAATTTGGAATAATGCTTCCAAACACAGAATTGAGAAATGCTGAAATAGCTTGTGAAAGAATTAAAAGAAGGGTATCCAAGATAAAAAATATAAACTTTGATGTGAATCTTGCTTTTGGAATAACTCAAGTTTCTGACCCACAAGAATCCATAGATGAAATAATGGAAAGATTAAAAAAAGCTTTATATATATCAGAGGGAAATAATGGAGAAATAGATTTTCTTTAGGAGGTAAACATGTTCGCAATAAATTTATTATTAGCTCACCTTGTAAGCGACTTTGCTTTTACAAATGTTTTTTCTGAAAAATTAAATAAAAAAGACAACACTTTATACCATATTATTTGGGCAGTAATAGCTTTTTTAGCTTTTAGTTTTGACGTTTTAGGATCTTTTTCAGGAATTCTTTTAATATCTTTGGGTATTGCTATCCATGTTTTATGGGATTTTTATAGAAAAAAAATCAATTCTACACCTTTAAAAGAATTTTCTGTAATTCTTGTTTTCATAGTAATCAGTTTTTTTACAAAAAATATTTTTGCGGATTCATTTTTGAGCTTAACTTTTCAATATTATATTTTAGGATTAATATTGGTAACCGGATTAGTAACTTATTTTTTTAGATATTTAAAAATATTTCCTTTAGAAAAAAAAGATACTACCGGAATGACAGAAAGGATGGTCCTATTCATATTTTTAGTGAATCAAATGCACCTTTATGCAATAATAACTGTAATTATAGGAATTACTTATAAATATCTTTTTGAGAAATTTAGAAAAAAAGAAATTTTTCTATCACCAATAATTGGTTACATTTTTCCACTTTTATGGTTATTATTATTAAAAAACATATAAGGGCTGATTGTATATGAGAAAAAGAGATGTTTACTATTGGCAAGAAAGAAGTGTTTTACAGAATTTAGGTCAAGAATGGCGAGAACACCTTGTTTTTAAAATTATAGACGATGAAGAAATAACAGGAACTGGAGCTGCAACTCCAAACAAAGAATTTGGAGAAACTTTCAAAACTTCAATGGCTATAGTCGAATCTTTAAGAAAAATAACAGAAAACTTTGAAAATATGAACAACATTATAGAATTTGAAAACAATGTGCATTCAATAATAAAAAAAGATATGGCTGCTAAGGCAACAATATTTTTATCTGTTTACGATTACATATCAAATAAAAACAATCTAAAAATAGAAAACTATTACTTCGACTTAAAAAACAATCATCAAAAAGAATATTTTGAGAGAGTGTTTATTGAAAACAATTTTGAAACATTGAAATCTGAAAATGAAAATATAAAATTAGATATCAAAAAGTATACAAAACCAGATGATCTGATAAAAATTATTAAAAAATATCATGAAAAAAATATAATAATTGATTTTTCTGGGCTATATAATTCACTTGAATTGAACTATATTTTAAAGAGTACAAGGGATATAAACATTGTAGCTTTAGAACAACCTTTTAATTTTGGACAAGAATACCAAGCTCAAAAATATATGAATGAGGGGTTTAAAATATATTGGGATGAATCGTTTCATACTTTAATTGATTTTGATAGAATACATAAATATTCAACTGGTTTTGTTTTTTCAATTAGTAAAATTTCTAGTTTATCTAATATTTCTTCTTTGTTGAAATATGTTAAAACAAAAGGCTATGAAACTATTATTAGTTCTGAAATTGAACATCCTGCAAACCTAATGTGGTCAAAAAAAATAAGTAAAGCTTTTGATATTATAGATCTTGATTTTTCAAAATATGTCAAAGAAACTAATAAATAAGGTGATTTAAATGAAAATAAAGGTTTTAACTGTTAAAAATCAAAAAGACAGCTACAAAGCTATTTTAGAGAGTAACCCTTTATATCCGGATGGAAAAGGTGGTCAGTTGGGAGATAGAGGTAAAGTCCAAAATTCTAACATAATTTTTGTAGGTAAAGACTATATATTAACTGATAACCCAATTGAAACTGGTGAAATAGAAGTAAATTTGGATTTAAAAAACAGAGAAGATATAGCAAAACAGCATACTGCTCAGCATTTACTCTCTGCTATTTTAAAAGATCATCACGATTTAAACACTGTTGGATTTAGAATGTCTGAAAATTATTCAACTATAGATATTGACAAAAGAGTAACCCAACAACTAATTGAAGAAATAGAATATAAATCAAACCAAATAATAAATGAAGATCTAAAAGTTTTTGAAAAAACTTATTCTCAGGATGAAACCCATAAATTAAATTTAAGAAAAGGTATTTCGAAGAAAATAACTGGAGATGTAAGAGTTATATATATAGATAACTTAGATGCATCTGCCTGTGGTGGATTCCATGTTAAAAGCACTCTTGAGATAAACATGATTAAGATCATAAAAACAGAGAACATAAAAAATGAATATATGCGAATTTATTACTTGGCAGGAAAAAGAGTTTTTAACTATTTTAAAGAGTTAGAAAAAATCACAAATGACTTGGGAAATCTTTTAAAAACATATAAAGAAGATTTCACTTTAAAAGTATCAAAACTAATTGAAGAAAACGATATTCAAAAAAAAGAACTTGATAATCTATATTCTTACAAAGCAAATAATTTAATAAAAAATCTTGAACCTTTTAAAATAATTAAAGATATTAATATTTTCTATCTTGAAAAAAAAGACGAATCTTTCGAATATGTTTATAAAAATTTTGATAGAGAAAATTTTATTTTTATTTTGAAAGATAATGACACTTATAAAATCCAATCTGATTCAGTCAATGTTGGAACCCTAATTAAATCTATAAATAATAAACACTCCACCAAAGGTGGCGGAGGAAAAAATAATGGACAAATCAAAGGAAATATTTCTTTTGAAAATATTATTGACCTTATATAAAGAAAAGAAGACATCTTGCTTATAAAGATGCCTTCTTTTTTTGGGTGAGAATATATTTACTTATATATTCTATATTCTTCTTGAATTTTCCATCCATATTTTATTCAATTCATTGTCCAATCTGTCAAATCCAGCGTAGTATGATCTAGCCTTGTTTTTTCTTTTTATAATCATATCCCATCCCCCCTATTTTTAAAATAGTTT
>JAALLR010000012.1_pt1 | contig 72461 bp, 76 predicted proteins | sample 7245931 | NCBI WGS metagenome assembly JAALLR01 (sample SAMN13049201, study PRJNA578106) | oil field metagenome | isolation source: filtered produced water from oil reservoir B9 | place: USA:offshore Texas | collected 2016 | reverse complement strand
CCGGATAGCCAAGCTGATCTAAGCCAGGCGGTATTGCCAAACCATGATCAAGTTATCAAGGAGCAACCTAAGACTTATAGAAGAGTAATCAGGAAATTGCTTTTTTCAGCAGAATCTAATTAGTAAATCCATAAGGAGGGGGTTTGATGAGGGCTGCTGTCAACTGGTGTTGGGTTCTCCGGCTTCGTTTGATCGGAATTTTAAAGAGAATAAGGTGTCCTGCCCACATTTATTACTTGGGAAATCATGAAGCACTACCACCTCCTTTGACCAGTGCTGAGGAGATGACGTTGATAAACAAGCTGGAAACTGGTGATATCAATGTGAGGAATGCCCTCATTGAGAGGAACCTCAGGTTGGTTGTTTACATTGCGCGGAAGTTTGAAAACACCGGGATAGGTATTGAAGATCTCGTTTCTATCGGAACAATTGGTTTGATTAAGGCCGTCAATACCTTTAATCCGCAGCGCAAGATCAAACTGGCCACTTATGCGTCGCGCTGTATCGAGAATGAGATTCTGATGCACCTGAGGCGCAACAACAGAACGAAGGCCGAGGTTTCCTTCGACGAACCTCTCAATATCGATTGGGACGGTAATGAGCTGCTGCTCTCGGACGTGTTGGGGACGGATAATGACGTGATTTACCGTCATCTAGAGGAGGAGGTCGACCGCAACCTCCTGCACACTGCCGTGAGCAAGCTGTCGCCGCGGGAGCGCAAGATCATGGAACTCCGCTTCGGGTTGCGAGGAGCCAGGGAAAAGACACAAAAGGAGGTTGCCGATCTGTTGGGAATTTCCCAGTCGTATATTTCCAGGCTGGAAAAGCGCATCATCAGGCGTTTGCGTAAGGAGATTTGTAATTACGAATGAAAAGAACGGGAAGAGGCCTCAATGTCAGATGACTAGGGGCTTCTGAAGGCATCTCCTGAAATGAAGTTTTTCGTTAGATCTGGGAATGACGGTTGGTCTTCCCGGATTTTATTTTGCCGTTCTTATCCCCTGTCTGTCTTGGTGTAAGCACGGTATAATTTGATACTTCCCCGGTAATAATGAAAAACGACCAAACGATCCTTGGGGAGGATGCGGGCGGAATGGTTAACAAAGTAGAGATCTGCGGTGTGAATACGGCCAAGCTTCCAGTACTGACCAGCCAACAGATGGAGGAATTGTTTCGCCAGGTGAAAGCCGGTGATAAAACCGCCCGGGAAAAGCTTATTAAGGGAAATTTGCGCCTGGTTCTCAGCGTTATCCAGCGTTTTACCAATCGCGGCGAATATGTAGATGACCTCTTTCAAGTGGGGTGTGTTGGTCTTATCAAAGCCATCGATAACTTTGACTTAAGCCAGAATGTAAAGTTTTCTACCTACGCCGTGCCTATGATCATCGGGGAAATTCGCCGCTATCTTCGGGATAACAACCCGATTCGGGTGAGCCGTTCGTTAAGGGATATTGCCTATAAGGCAATCCAGGTTAGGGAGGTGCTGCTCAACAAGCATTCCCGGGAGCCGTCTCTCAACGAAATCGCAGAAGAACTCAACCTGCCTCGAGAAGAGGTTATTTTTGCGATGGATGCCATCCAGGAACCGGTCAGTCTTTTTGAACCTATTTATCACGACGGGGGAGACCCCATTTACGTGATGGACCAGATCGGGGATGAAAAGAACCAGGACAGCAACTGGTTGGAGAAGATTTCTATCAGAGAGGCGCTCCGCAAGTTGAACAACAGGGAGAAGATGATTCTCACCATGCGCTTTTTTGAAGGGAAGACGCAGATGGAGGTAGCCGAAGAAATCGGTATTTCCCAGGCCCAGGTTTCTCGCCTGGAGAAAGCGGCCTTGAATCACATGCGGAAATATATTTGACAGGAGAGGTTGCTACGATGAGGCGTAAGATCGGGATTTTGCTCCTGCTGGGATTTTTGGGAATGGGAGCACTGCTGAAGTACCTCGATTGGGTTCAGGTGACAAAGGCATTTACGGCCAACAACCTGATCCGATTGCATGTTGTTGCCAACAGCGATGGGCGAAAGGATCAGGAGATAAAACATCTGGTTCGCGATCGGATTGTTGAGGCCTTGCGAGATCAGTTGTGTCGGGTGAACAGCTACAGTGAAGCGCGCGATATTGTAAGAAGGAACCTTTCTTCTCTGTCTGATATAGCTCGAGAAGTGGTTACAGCAGAGGGCTGCTCTTACCCGGTGCGGGTTGAATGGGGACGTTTTCCCTTTCCTGCAAAGTCCTACGGAAACCTCACGCTGCCGGAAGGGGAATATGAAGCAGTAAGGTTGGTGTTGGGTGAGGGGGAAGGCTCTAACTGGTGGTGTGTGCTTTTCCCTCCCCTGTGCTTTGTGGACATTTCCGGAGAGGTATCGGAATTTGAAGAAACGGCTGTTGAGACTTTGACCCAGGATACAAGGCAAGGGGATGGGGAACGAAAGGACAACACTAGTAAACCGGGCTTGAAGTTTCGCTTTCTCGAATATCTCCAGCGTGATGATGGGTATCTGGCAAGGATCATGAAATTTTGAGAGTGAAATGTTAAGCACAAACTGCCACCTCTTTTCATATATTATTTGGGGGAGGTGGCAGCGGTGATTAAAATATCAGAACTGCGACTGCACGATGTGATTAATATTACCGATGGCAAGAGATTGGGAATGATCAAGGATATCGATATTGACGTGGAGACAGGCCGTATCAAAGCCTTTATTTTGCCCGGCGCAACGAAATTATTTAGCTTCTTGAGTAAGAGCGAGGAGATCGTAGTACCCTGGGAGAAAATCGTTAGAATCGGGGTGGATGTAATTCTGGTAGAGCTTTCATCTGGGGGGCAGCCGGCCGCTAAATAGAGTGGATATGGAGCGAGCGCCATCCAGGTGTTGATAACACCTGTTTTTTATTTTGTGGGGTCAGTGGTAGAAAAATGCTGCAATGCCATTTCCGAAAGGCATATTTTTAAGCTGTTGTTCAAATGACAATTGAGATCCCCAAAATCGGGACTTTAGCAGGATATCTCCACTATATGTTGTGTGATATAATTTAATTGACTCTATATATGGAATTGTTTGGTTGGATTTGTGTGAAAGAGAGGGTGGCAATGCGCTGTCCGTTTTGTAAGACGGGAGAATCACGAGTTGTGGATTCCCGTTCACTGGACAATGGTTCTACCATCAGGAGGAGAAGGGAATGCTTTTCCTGCGGAAGGAGATTTACGACCTACGAGCGCCTTGAAGAGATACCGCTTTGGGTGATCAAAAAGGACGGAAGGAGAGAGCTGTTCAGCCGGGATAAGATCCTGACCGGTATCATGAAAGCCTGTGAAAAAAGGCCTACGGCCTTGGAAACCCTATCCGAGATGGTCGATGAAATTGAACGGGAGCTTAGAGAACAACCCGAAACGGAAGTCTCCAGCAAGGTCATCGGCCAGATGGTTATGGATCGGCTGTTACAGCTGGACAAAGTGGCCTATGTACGGTTTGCTTCCGTTTACCGGGAATTCAAAGATGTGGGGGAAATCCTTGACTGCCTGGAAGAGTTAGGGGTCAAGGAGGGTAATTAATAAGAGAGAGGAGATTCACCTTGTTTACTAAGATCAGAAAAAGGGATGGAAGAGAAGTACCATTCGATGACACCAAAATCACCGATGCCATCTTTAAAGCAGCACGTGCCGTTGGAGGGGAGGACAGGGAGACCGCGGTTTCTCTTACCCTGGATGTCCTGCGGATGCTGAAAGAAAAATACAACGGTCAGGTCTTTAGCGTCGAAGACGTCCAGGACGTTGTGGAAAAGGTGCTGATCGAGAGGGGACATGCCCGCACCGCCAAGGCTTATATACTTTACAGGGATAAGCGCACGCGCATTCGCGAGGCTAAGACAGAACTGATGGATGTGGTTGAAGAGATCATTAAGGAAACCGATCGAGACAACGCCAATGTGGGCAATTCTCCTTCGGCTAAGATGCTGCAGATCGCCAGTGCTGCCAGCAAGAACTACTACCTGAACAGGCTGCTTGATGAAGACTTTTCCCTAGCCCACAGGCGCGGGGATATCCATATTCACGATTTGGACTTCTACGCAACAACCCTTAACTGTCTGCAGATTCCTCTCGATGTTCTGTTGAAGAATGGGTTTGATAACGGACATGGCTATATCAGGCCGCCAAAGCGTCCTTCCTCGGCAACGGCTCTGGCAGCAATTATTCTGCAAAGCTCCCAGAACGACATGTACGGGGGACAGTCCTTCCCTTTCTTCGATCGGCAGATGGCACCTTTTGTTGAAGGTGCTGATGACGATGAGGTTTATCAGGCAATGGAAGCCCTGGTGTATAACCTGAATTCGATGCACAGCAGAGCAGGCTCGCAGGTGCCGTTTTCATCCTTAAATCTGGGTACGGATACTTCAGAGGCAGGGCGCAAGGTAACCCGTAACCTTTTGCTGGCTTACGAGGCTGGTTTGGGACATGGGGAAAATCCCATTTTTCCCAATGTGATCTTTCGGTTGAAGAAGGGCGTTAACTTTGAGGAGGGAGATCCCAACTACGATCTCTTTCAGCTGGCTGTGCGCGTGGCCAGCAAAAGGCTGAATCCGACGTTCAGTTTCATGGACTCTTCTTTCAACAGAAAGTACGGAGACCAGGTTGCTTATATGGGCTGTCGCACCAGGGTGATGGCCAACCGCCGGGGGCCGGAGGAGACTGCCAGGAGGGGAAACCTCTCCTTCACAACGATAAACCTGCCGAGGCTGGCAATCAAAGCTGAGCGCAATATGAAGCTCTTTTATTCTCTGTTGGACGAGATGGTGGAACTCGCCATCAGACAGCTCTACCATCGCTTTAAAGTGCAGTGCAGATTGCGGGTCAAGGACATTCCCTTTGTCATGGGGCAGAGGCTCTACATGGGATCTGAAGATTTAAAGCCTGAGGACTCTATAGAGCCGGCCATCGTCAATGGAACGCTTTCCGTGGGAATAATCGGTCTGGCGGAGACCCTGGTGTCCCTTACAGGCTACCATCACGGCCAGAGCGAGGAGTCCCAGGCGGTAGGGCTGGAAATCGTGAAGCACATCCGTGAAAAGGTGGACGAAGCCTGTGAGCGTTTTGACTTGAATTATACCTTCCTGGCCACACCTGCGGAGGGGTTATGCGGGAGGTTTATCGCGTTGGACAGGAAAGAATTCGGGATCATCCCCGGTGTTACCGATAAGGAGTACTATACGAATTCGTTCCACATCCCCGTAAACTATCCCATCAGCATTTTCGATAAGATCAGGATAGAGGGGGAGTATCACAAGTACTTCAATGCCGGCCACATCAGCTATGTGGAGCTGGCCTCCCCTCCGCAGCATAACCAGCAGGCGGTGGAGGCTATCATCAGGCACATGGCGGATTGTGACATGGGTTACGCAGGGATCAACTACCCGGTGGATTTTTGCTGTGGATGTAATTTGCTCGGTGTTATCAACGAATCTGTTTGCCCGCGCTGCGGTTCTTCTGAGATTCGCCGCGTGCGCCGGATCACCGGTTATCTGAGTACTGTTGATCGCTTCAATGACGGCAAGCTGGCGGAGTTGCGCGACCGGATAACACATTTCTAGCAAAAACACAGGTTCTGGTGATCTTCGGTGACCTCTTCCTTGATCGAACGACTTCCGCAAATTGTCGTTGCCGGGAGGCAAGAGGCGGAAGAAGTTCTGGCGAGGGTGTCCGCCTCCAGGGGGGCCTCTTTGCAGGTAGATGAATTTGTGGTCCCCGCGCTGGGGTGCGGGGTGCTCGGGGGGAAAGGAGAGGAGGAAGAACGGCCCTGGTACAACCGCCTGCTTTATGGTGACAATCTGATCATTATCGAAGCGCTCCTGGCCGGTGACCCGCCGACAGGTCTTCCCTCGCTCCGCGGGAAAGTCGATTTGATTTATATCGATCCCCCATTTGCCACCAACGCGGGTTACCGGGTTTGTCGCACTTTACCGGGCTCCGGCGGAGAGGAGCCTTTTCTCCTGGAAATGAGGGCTTATAGCGATTGCTGGGAGGACGGCCTGGCCGGTTATCTGCGGATGCTCTGTCCCAGGCTTTTCTTGATGAGAGAACTGCTGAGTGAGAGCGGTTCCCTGATCATCCACCTGGACTGGCATGCTGTTCATTATGTCAAGGTCCTGCTGGATGAGATCTTCGGGCAAGAGAATTTTCGCAATGAGATCGCCTGGTGCTACGGAGGTGGAGGAGCGCCCCGGAGAACCTATCCTAAAAAACATGACCTGATATTGTGGTACACTAAAGGATCGAACTGGACGTTCAACAGGCAGTACCGCCCTTACACGAAGGGTACCCTGGAGCGGGGTTTAACGGCCGTCAAAGGGGATAAATATGAATTGAGAGCACAAGGAGCGGGGTTGGACGACTGGTGGGCGGGCAGTGAAGTGCAGAAGATCTTAAGCCCCACAGCGGTTGAGAACTTAAAATTCAGCACACAGAAGCCCGAGGGGCTGTTGAAGAGGATTATCGTGGGTCATTCCAATGAGGGCGATCTGGTGGCGGATTTTTTCTCCGGGACGGGCACCACTGCTGCGGTTGCTGGAAGGCTTGGGCGGCGCTGGATCGCAGTGGACATCAGCAAACAGGCGCTGATGATTTCCTATAAGCGCTTGGTGGCTGAGGAAAGCGGTCCCTTCATCTGCCAGTCGGTAAGGAACCACTCCGGAGCGTTCTTGCAGAAGACTTCTGTCCGGGGAGCTGGAGAGAAGGATCTCGTCCTTTTGGTATTGAACATATTTGGTGCCGTTCCTTTTCCCGGATGGCATCACCCTGAGGATGCCCTTGGGTATCTCGAAAACGGCGGGAGCCTGGTGCTGGTTGCCTCACCCTCCCGGCGAATTGACCGCCTCTTCCTGAAGAAGGCCTGCGAGCTCAAAAAGTCGCTGCCGGGGGAGTGGAAGAAGATCGTCGTCCTGGGGTGGGGTTTGGATGATGAGGTTCTCGACTTTCTGGAGGAGCACGAAAGGGAAGCTCCGGAGGTTCTGATCATCGCGCCGGAGCTTCTTAATGAAGGGAGATTCTGCCCAAAAGAAAGGAATTTGCTTCAGAGGAGGGGGTTGTACTTTCTACCGCCAGCTCGTCTCACCCTGAAGGAGCCAGTTGTCAAAAGATATTCTCATGATCACGAAGAGATTATCATCGAGCTGGATGATTATCGCTTGCTGGCCTCCGATTATCTGCCGGTGAGCGGTGAAGCAGAGGAGAAGGTGCGACGGCTCCTGGAGAAAGATCCGCTCGCCCTGATCGAATACTGGAGCGTTGATCCCGATTACGACGGTAATTATTTCTGCAGCAGATGGCAAAACTGGCGCGAAGGCAAGGAGCGCCGGATTCGGTCGGAGGCTCGGCTGATCGTTCCCAGGGTTGAAGGAATCAGGAGGATAGGGGTCAAAGCGGTGGATGTCTTCGGTTATGAGAGCAGGGCGTATTCTCTAGTGTGTTCTAGAGAGCAAAAAATAACATGAGAGCGGTGGGCTGCATCTGGCCCGCAGCCGTGGGGTGGGAGATGTGAAATGAAGCTGCGAATTGCGGGTTATGAACGGGAAAGTGTGGTCGACGGGCCGGGGATCAGATTCGTTATCTTTGCTCAGGGTTGCCCTCACCGCTGCAAGGGGTGTCATAACCCGGAGACATGGGATTTTTCCGGAGGGCGTGAGGTGACCGAGGAAGAACTCCTTTCGATAATAAAAGCGACCAAGCTCTTGAGCGGGGTTACCTTCTCCGGAGGGGAGCCATTTGCTCAGGCGCGGGCCTTCGCCTCCTTGGCGGAAAAGGTCAAAGGACTGGGGTTGGATATCGTCACCTATACGGGATATACTTTTGAAGAAATCCTAGAGATGGCTCAACATGACCCGGATAAAAAAAGGCTTCTGGAGCTGAGCGATCTCCTCGTAGACGGCCCTTACATTGAAAAAGAAAGGGACATATCCCTGCCCTTTCGGGGCTCCCGGAATCAGAGATTGATTGCCGTAAAAGACTCCCTGGCTTTGGGAAGGGCCGTTGTTACAAGTATTTAAACATTATTAACATTATCCCTTCCCAAGGGTTGGTGGGGTCATTAAAATTTTTAAAATAATCAGATGGAGGAACAAGGCAAAGGAAAAGCCACGGATAAGTCAAGGCATTCCTGGCGGAAAGCCGTGGCCCTGTGATGAAATGGGATTTCGGTTGTGTAAACAAGAGCAGCTCTCTTACTTGATCGTTTCGGAATTCGAGAAAAGAGGGACTCTGGCAGTATTTACCACACGGCATGGCGGTGTCAGCGAAGGACCCTATAAGTCTTTGAATCTGGGGCTGCACACAGGTGATGCATCCCAGATTGTGGCCACCAACAGAAGGCTACTCTATGCTGCCCTGGGAATACGGGAGAGCAGGGTTTTTACACTCAACCAGGTGCACAGTGACAGGGTGGTGGTAATCTGGGATGAGGATGACCTGCAGCAGAAAAAAGGCTCCGCTGCCGATGCAGCGATCACGCATCTCGAGGATGTCGTCCTGGTCTGCTTTTTTGCCGACTGTCAGGGGATCTATGTTTTTGATCCGGTAAACAGGGTTATCGCTCTGGCCCATGCGGGCTGGCGCGGAACAGTGGCAAGGATTGCGGAGAAGTGCCTGCAGATGATGAACCGGAATTACGGGAGCAGGCCCGGCGACTGTCTGGCAGCCCTTTCACCTGCGGCTGGAATTTGCTGCTATGAAGTGGGGGATGATGTCTGTTCGGCGATAAAAGAAGCGTTTCCGGGGGAGTGGAAGAGACTTCTGGCTAGGAATGGGAACGGGCGCCTGCATTTTGGCATTACTCAGGCCAATCTCCTGGTTCTCCAGGAAGCAGGTGTTCTCAGGAATAACATTATCGATGGCGGTTTGTGTACCATTTGCCGCCAGGATCTCTTTTTTTCACACAGGGGGAGCGGTGGTACGACCGGAAGAATGGCTGCGTTGCTGAGTTTAATGTAAAGGAGGGATAGAGGTGAGCTGTCGCTGTTGCGGCGGAGAGGGTTTGGATCGTCCCCGGGAGGCCGTACTGAAAGTTACCGGGATGAGCTGCAACCACTGCAAAAAAGCGGTGGAAGGTGCTCTTCGGAAGCTGGATGGCGTTCAAGATGTCCAGGTGAAACTGGAAGAGGACTTGGTTGTCATAAAGTATAACCCACTGGAGGTGGGTCTTCCGGAATTTCGCGAGGCCATAGAAGAAGCCGGTTATGAGGTGCAGGAGTAAATGGCGGGACATCCTGTTGGCCTGCGCAGGGTGAGGCTGAGGAGGAAGGCTGTTAAAAGAAAGGTGGCCAGCCTGACGGGACGCTTCCTTATTTTTTTATTAGTTGGGGTGTCGTTATTCTGGTTTGGAAAGCAGCTGTATAGATTCTGTATCTTTCAGATCATCGGTACCGTTCAGGCAGAAAGAGGTGTGCTCGAGGACACCCATGGGGCGCAGGGACTGCTACTGCTTCAGGAAACAGTTGTCAGCGCTCCTGCAGCGGGGAAGGTTGTTCCGCTGGTGAAGGAGGGCGATCGGGTTCCAACTGGAAAGGCGGTTGTCCGCCTGGATCCGCCTCCGGACCTGGCTGCGGAAAGCAGGAGCAGGGAGCTGACAAGCCCCTGCCCTGGAATTGTCAGCTTTCACTTTGACGGCTGGGAAGGCGCCTTAGACAGGAATGACTGGGAAAGCTACGATCCTCTACGGCTTTTCGAAAGCCTCGATAAGCAGGATGGCAGGCTCCAGCAAAGGGATGAGGTGCGCGGGGCAGGAGAGCCGGTTTTTAAAGTTATCGATAACCTGATAAGCCCCTACGTTTTTCTCAGCTTTGAATCCGGTTATCAACCCTCTTTTGAAGAGGGCGATTTGTTGAGGCTGGAATGGGGAGATTCGGGGAAAGGCCGGATGAAGGTGCTTTCTCTGATCCGCAGGGGTGATTCTTATTATGCCTGGGGGGAACTGCTGGCTGCGAGGCCTTTTCCTGTGACCCGTCGGATGACGTTTAGGGTCATTTCCAATAGCTTCGAAGGGGTTGTGCTCCCTGCCTCAACCCTGGTTAAAAACGGAGGTGTTACAGGGGTTATTACTAAATCTCCTCTGGGCTTATCCTTCAAGAAGGTTGATGTGGTTGGGGTTGTTGGCGACCGCGTGGTTGTGAAGGGGATTGCTCCGGGAGTAAATGTGGTTACAAATCCGCGACTTGCTTCAATGATCAGGGGAGAAATTTAAACTGCAACGGAAGGGATCGGCGGATAAATGCCGAATTGGGAAAAGGAGGCATTAACTTGACTGGTACTCTGAAAGAGAGGATAGCGAAAGTTCACCAGAGAATTGTCGCAGCCTGCAGAAGGGCGGGACGGGACCCGTCTGAAGTCAAGGTAGTAGCCGTCACCAAGATGGTTGCTGCCGAACATTTAACAGATGCTTTAAACTGCGGCCTTACCGTTTTTGGTGAAAACCGGGTTCAGGAATTTTTAAAGAAATATGAGGCCATTGGGAAGGCGGCGGAGTGGCATTTGATCGGCCACCTGCAGAGCAACAAGGCGAAGTACCTGGTCGGGAAGGTGGCCCTCATTCATTCTCTGGACAGTCTGAAGCTGGCCAAACTGCTGGACAAGCTGAGCGTTGCCCATGGGGCCCCCTGGAGGGTGCTGGTGCAGGTTAATGTTTCCGGTGAGGAGACAAAGTTCGGCCTTTCTCCCGAGGAAGTTCCCGGTTTCCTGGATGCGGTTCAGGATTTGCCGGGGATAGAGATTTGCGGTTTAATGACTATGGCCCCTTACGAAGAGGACCCGGAGAGGACGCGTCCGGTATTTCGCAGCCTGCGCCAGCTGCGGGATGAAATGGCCAGATCGAGACCCTATTTGAACCTGGAGCATCTTTCGATGGGTATGACCAACGATTTCGAAGTTGCGGTGGAAGAGGGAGCAACAATGGTCAGGATCGGTAGCGCCCTGTTCAGTGATTATTATAATTGATTAAGGGGGGAGCCTTTTTTGAGCAGCTGGTATGAAAAACTCCTGGATCTTTTAGGGCTTTCCGATAAGGATGATGGAGACCTGGATACCTCCCCTCAGGACTTTGAAGAAGAGTTCAGAGGGCATAAGCGGGCTCCTGTTGTGAGCATTCACACTTCCCCGGAGGTCAAAATTGTTGTAGTAGCGCCTGCAAGTTTTGAGGAGGCGGAAAAGCTAGCGGGACATTTGAAGAGCCGTAAACCGCTGGTTGTTAATTTCGCCAATGCCCCGCGAGAGATCGCCCAGCGCCTTTTGGACTTTTTAAGCGGAACCGTCTACGCTTTAAATGGTAATATGCAAAGGATCGATAAGGAGACCTTTCTCTTTGTGCCTAGCAATATCATTGTGTGCTCCGAGGGTGTCGGGAGCGACCTGCGTGAGCAATTACATGTCAAGATTGATTGAGGGGGAATGAAAGATCGCTAGTCAAATGAAAATAGCTGTCATCGGAGCGGGGGCAATGGGAAGTGCCCTGGTGACGGGATTTCTCGAAACAGGGCTGGTACAGCCAGGCGATTTGTTTGTATGCGATCCTGACGGGGGCGCTCTTGCCGCCCTTGGGCAGAAGCATCCTATTAACACGGGGACCGATAACAAAGAAGGGGTGCGCTTTGCGGATGTAGTTATCCTTGCCGTTAAACCGGCCGTTGTCAAACCTGTTCTGAAAGAAGTCGCGCCCTTTATTACAACAGAGCATTTAATTGTATCCATAGCCGCAGGGGTTAGCCTGTCCGTTTTAGAAGAGAGCGTTCCTGCGGGAGTTCCCGTAGTCAGGGTCATGCCCAACGTCCCTGCGCTGATAGGAGAAGGGATGGCTGCTATTGCCCTGGGCAAAAATGCAGGGGCAAGCGAAAGAAAAACAGTGGAGACCTTATTCGCTGCCGTCGGCAAAGTAGTCACCCTGCCGGAAAAGGATCTGGATGCCGCAACGGGACTGAGCGGCTGCGGTCCGGCTTTTATGGCCATTATTCTGGAAGCTCTGGCAGACGGGGGAGTCAAGATGGGGCTGCCCCGGCAGCTGGCCATGGAACTGGCTGCCCAGACGATGATCGGTACTGCCAGGATGATCCAGGTCACCGGAGAGCACCCTGCGGTTTTAAAAGACCGTGTTTGCTCTCCGGGAGGGAGTACCATCTGCGGGGTGCACGTCCTGGAGCAGGGCGGGCTGCGGGGGATCTTGATGGGTGCCGTCGAGGCAGCAGCCAGGCGTTCCAGCAAATTATGTAAGTAAAGGAAGTTCGAACCTATGGATGGCAATTTTGTTATTAGTATTATTTCTATAGCAGTTGAAATATATATCTGGTTGATTGTAGGGCGTGTGCTGCTGTCCTTTTTGCGGCCACGCACCTACCACCCCGTATTCCGCTTTATTTATGAAATTACCGAACCTGTTCTGGCCCCTCTCCGGAGGATCCTGCCTCCTGCTATGAACATCGATTTTTCTCCGCTGGTGGCTATTATCATCCTGGAGATCGTCAAGGCACTGTTGATCTCGCTGCTGCGCAATTTTATCTAGGAGTGAGTGGGATGCCGTGGCTTTCTTCTTATGGCCGTGGTGTGAGGATTCAGGTCAAGGTGCAGCCGCGTGCCTCCTGTAACGAGGTAGTCGGAATTACGGAAGAATATCTGCGGATCAGGTTGACCGCCCCTCCTGTCGACGGGAAGGCAAACAAGCAGCTGGTTAAATTTTTGGGGCAGCTCTTCCGCTGTGGAGCCGGAAAAGTGAGAATCCTCCACGGTACGAGCGGGCGCTGCAAGCTGGTGGAAATTGATGGGATATCTGAAGATGACGCCAGGAGGCTGGTGAAAAACTGTTTCCGAACCGAGGTATAACCGGTTGCCGTCCATCCAATAATAAAAGTAAATAATTTCGCCAAGGAGTGGGATGGATGGCAGCCAAAAATAGGAAAGGAAGAAGAACAGGCAAGGCAGGGGAAGAGATCAAAACCCGGACGGCGGATATCGAAACGGCTTCTGAGTATGCCACGATCAACGATTTAAAAAAAATGGCCGGAATCGACGAGAAAGACAGAACGGTATAACCAGAAGGGTATTTTCCAGCGTGTTTTTTAGGCGCTCCCCGAATGCGGTGTGCCTTTTCTTTTTATCACTATTCCGTGTGTCTGCGGCTGATAGGGTATTCTTGACAGGAGCGCTCAATATTCTTTATAATTACTTCAATCACGGGCACAATACAAGATTGATAAAGTGATGACCGGGACGAGTATGCTGTTTTCGGGATCAAGCAGCGAGCCGGGATAGTGAGAGCCGGTGTTTCCGTACTGCAGAAAATCACCCGGGAGCGCCTAGCCGAAAACCGCAAGGTAAGTAGGTCTGGCCGTTTTAGGAACGTTAACCCCTAATTTGGAGAGCCTTCTTAATTCTGAAGAAGGAAGTAGGGTGGTACCGCGGGAACCTCTCGCCCCTGTTGGTGAGAGGTTTTTTATTATTGAATGTCTGCCATGAAATACGTTCCGGTTTATCCTTGCGCTTGCTCCCGGATCTTTTGGTTTAACTCGCCCTAAGACTTGTCGATAGATAAGCAGCCGACCGGCTCCTATGACGGCATCCCTGCCGCAGAGTCGCCTATCTCGACATCCTATCTCGATTCGGCTGCCCTTTGCTGCTCCTTCGTCAAGGGCGAGTAACAACCTCCGTAAGGTCGCTGCGCCGACAAGGATAAACCCTTTTTTCGTTCCTCTGTTTGTGCCGCCGATGGCGGCATGGTGGTCTACCATAAAATAATCATCATTTGATGAGGTGAAAGGTGTTGGAGTATAAAACGACTTTGAATCTACCACAGACGGATTTCCCCATGCGTGCCAATTTACCGCAGAGGGAACCCGAAATTCTGCGTTATTGGGAGGAAATCGGGCTTTATAAAAGGATTCAAGAGCAATCAAAGGGGAAACCAAAGTATATTCTGCACGATGGCCCCCCTTACGCCAACGGCAATATCCACTTGGGACACACGTTGAACAAAACTCTGAAGGACATTGTTGTGAAGTACAAAACAATGGCCGGATATGACGCTCCTTATGTCCCGGGGTGGGATACTCACGGTCTTCCTATCGAACAACAGGCCATCAAAACTCTGGGGGTTGACCGTCACCGCGTCCCTCCCGCCGAATTTCGCCGCATCTGCAGGGAATATGCCTTGAAGTACGTCGATATTCAGCGGGAGGAATTCAAGCGGCTGGGGGTCCAGGGTGACTGGGATCATCCTTATCTTACCCTGCAACCGACTTATGAGGCCGTGCAAATCGGCATATTCGGCGAAATGGCCAAGCGCGGCTACATCTATAAAGGCATGAAGCCTGTGTATTGGTGCACAGACTGTGAAACCGCACTGGCAGAAGCTGAGGTAGAATACCATGAAAATGAAAGCGATTCTATCTATGTTCTCTTTCCGATCAGGGACGGAAAAGGGCTCATTAATGTCGATGAAAAAACCTATGTTTTAATCTGGACCACTACCCCCTGGACGATCCCTGGAAACCAGGCCATCTCCCTTCATCCCGACTATCGGTACGTGCTGGCAGAGGTAGATGGGAGAAGGGTAATCGTTGCCGAAGAGCTCCTTCGCCAGGTGGCGGAAATCAAGGGGGAGACTCATCCGCCCATTCTCGGTGCCTGGCAGGGGCGGGAGCTGGAAGGGATTCGCTGTGCTCACCCCTTCTATGATAGGGACTCTTTGTTGATTCTGGGAGAGCATGTGACACTAGAGCAGGGAACCGGCGCTGTTCATACTGCACCTGCCCATGGTACGGAGGACTTTGAGGTCTGCCAGAAATACGGCATCCCCGTCCTTTCCCTGGTTGACGGGAGCGGTAGGTATCTTCCCGAAGCGGGAATCTTCGCCGGAGAGGTTATCTGGGAGAGCAATCAAAAGGTTATAGCCGAGCTGGAAAGGCGCGGCCTTCTCTACCATAAGAGCAAAATCTTGCACCAATACCCCCACTGCTGGAGGTGCAAAGAGCCCCTGATGTTTCGGGCTACTGAGCAGTGGTTTGCCTCTATTGATGGTTTTAGAAAAGAGGCTCTCAAGGCCATCGAAGGGGTGCGGTGGATACCTGCCTGGGGAGAGGAGCGGATCCGCAACATGGTGGCGGAACGCGGTGACTGGTGCATCTCCCGGCAGAGAGTGTGGGGGGTACCCATCCCCATCTTCTACTGTGAGGACTGCCAGGCCACGATCATCAGTGACGAAACGATCGGTTGGCTTCAGAAGCTTTTTGCGGAGCACGGATCCGATGTCTGGTTTGAACGCTCCGCTCCCGAGCTCCTGCCGCCTGCCTTTAAGTGCCCGTCATGCGGAGGGACCAACTTCCGCAAGGAGACGGATACGATGGATGTCTGGTTTGATTCCGGTTCCAGCCATATGGCCGTGCTGGAGCAGCGCCCGGAGCTCAGATGGCCTGCCGACCTCTACCTGGAGGGCAGTGACCAGCACCGGGGATGGTTTAACTCATCGCTCTGTACTTCTGTGGCTGTGCGGGGGGTAGCTCCTTATAAGGCGGTGTTAACTCACGGTTTTGTGGTTGACGAAGAAGGCAGGAAGATGTCGAAATCGTTGGGGAATGTCATTTACCCCCAAGACCTGATCAACAGGTATGGAGCGGATGTTTTAAGGCTTTGGGTAACCTCTGCAGACTACAGGAATGATATGGCCGTTTCTTTGAACATTATGAAGCAGCTGGCAGAAGCCTACAGAAAGATCCGCAACACCTTCCGTTTCCTGCTGGGAAACCTCTATGATTTCGATCCGGAGAAGGGTTCTCTGCCCTATGAACAGTTAAGCCTGTTGGATAAATGGATCCTCTTCAGGTTGCATCAGTTGATCCAAAGGGTGACCCGGGCTTATGAAGACAGCGAGTTTCATATTGTTTACCACGCTATTTCTACTTTCTGTGTAGTGGATATGAGTTCTTTTTACCTGGACATCACCAAGGATACCCTCTACTGTGGAGCGGCCGAAAGCAAGGAGCGCCGCGGCATTCAGACTGTGCTGTATGAGGTGGCGAATGTTTTGGTAAGACTGCTGGCACCTGTTCTTTGCTTCACTGCCGAGGAGATTTGGAGCTTCCTGCCGGGGGCCAGGGAGAGAGCGGCAAGCGTCCATCTTGCCGGGTGGCCGCAGGTGAATCGGCGTTACCTGGATCCGGAGCTGGAAAAGATATGGGGTAAGATCCTTTCCTTGCGGGACCAGGTGAGCAGGGCCTTGGAGTTGGCGCGCCAGGAAAAACTTATCGGCCCCTCGACAGAGGCGGGAGTCTCCCTTTATCCTGAAGAAGAGGAAACGCTCCGGTTCTTGCGCCGGGTTGAACAAGATTTGCCGGCCCTCTTTATCGTCTCTGCGGTAAAAATACACGAGGTTTGGGAAGCTGCACCAGCAGGAGCTGTACCTGCAGAAGACGATTGGTCGCTGAAAATCGTTATTAGAAAAGCTCCCGGTAAGAAGTGTGTCCGGTGTTGGCTCTACAGAGAATCTGTAGGCGAATTCAGCGATCATCCAGATCTCTGCGAACGCTGCTATGAAGTTGTCCGCCAGCAGCCGGGGGGAGGGCCGGATTAATACCGAGGCTAGGAGGTGTTAAGAAATGCGAGAAGTGGTGACTAGGGCAAAAATAGCGGAACTGCCGGACCGGGCGGAATTGAAGGTTGCGGCAGGAACCATTTTTACTAGAGCAGCAAAGGAACTGATCCAGGAGAAGGGGATTGTCTTGCGGTTTATTGACGAAGGAGTTTTAACACCTCAGAAACCGCAGCAGGCAGATGGTGAGATTGAACGGGGTATTGTCACCGTGATCGGACATGACAGGGTGGGAATTATCGCCCAGGTAGCCGGGATTTTGGCCGAGGCCAACGTAAATATACTTGATATCAGCCAGACCGTACTGCAGGGGTTTTTTGCCATGATTATGATTGTCGATCTCAGCGGTTCCCGGGTGGGGTTTACAGAGCTGCGGCAGAAGCTGGAGGAGGCGGGAGAGAAGATGAGCTTAAAGATCGGCCTTCAGCATGAGGATGCATTCAAGTATATGCACCGTGTTTAGAGGTCAACAGGGGGTGGCTTCGGTGCCGTTTTCTTATACACCTGAAGAGATCTTTGAAACCATTCGCATGGTGGAACTGGAAAACCTCGACATCAGAACCATTACCATGGGAATCAGCCTGCGGGATTGTGCCGACCCCGACGCCCGGGCTGCGGGCAAAAAAATATACGAAAAAATAGTCCGGCAGGCAGGCAACTTGGTGGAGATCGGTGAAGAGTTGGAGCGCACATTCGGCATTCCGATTATCAATAAGCGAGTTGCCGTCACCCCCATAGCGCTGGTTGCGGAGAGCTGTTCATTGGATGATTACGCCTACCTGGGCAGGGTCCTGGATGAAGCAGCCGGGGAAATCGGGATCAATTTTATCGGTGGTTATGCTGCCCTGGTGCATAAGGGCTTTACAGAGGGTGATCGCAAGCTGATCGCCTCCATTCCCCAGGTGCTGTCGGAAACGGAGCGCGTCTGTGCGGCAGTGAACGTAGGGACAACAAAAGCTGGTATTAACATGGATGCCGTTTACCTGATGGGGCAGATTATTAAAGAAACTGCCGAAAAAACGGCGTCTAAGGATGGCATCGGTTGCACCAAGCTGGTTGTTTTTTGCAACGCTCCTGAGGATAACCCCTTTATGGCAGGAGCATTTCATGGTATCGGCGAACCGGACTGCGTTATTAATATAGGGGTGAGCGGCCCAGGGGTGATTCTCAACGTTGTCAGGCACCATCCCGATGCCGATTTCGGCACCCTGGCATCAGTAATTAAACAGACTGCTTTCAAGATCACACGGATGGGTGAATTGATAGGGCGCACTGCGTCCCGGAGACTGGGTGTTCCCTTTGGTGTGGTTGACCTTTCTCTGGCTCCTACTCCGGCGGTTGGGGATAGTGTGGCCGAGATCCTGGAGGCGATGGGGCTTGAAAAATGCGGGGCACCCGGGAGCACCGCCGCTCTGGCCGTACTCAATGATGCCGTGAAAAAGGGGGGAGCGATGGCCTCTTCCTATGTGGGAGGCTTAAGCGGTGCCTTTATTCCGGTGAGTGAAGATGAGGGGATGGCACGGGCTGCTGCCGCAGGGGCGTTGACTGTAGAAAAGCTGGAAGCAATGACCTGTATCTGTTCGGTAGGCCTGGATATGATCGTTCTTCCCGGGGATACTTCGGCAGAGACCATTGCTGCCATTATCGCCGATGAAGCGGCAATAGGGATGATTAACAAGAAGACGACAGGTGTGCGCCTGATTCCTGCTCCCGGCAAGCGGCCGGGGGATTATGTGGAGTTCGGAGGGCTGCTGGGAAGGGCTCCGGTGATGGCTGTCAACAGGTACCGCCCTGATGCTTTTGTGAAGCGCGGTGGAAGGATACCCGCGCCCCTCCAGGCCCTGACCAATTAAGGGGCCGTCATGGATCAGTATCTTTTGGGGAAGAATTAAATCAGGGGAATCCGATGCGAGAAATCACCGGGGATCTCATTGAAGCCTTGAAACAAAAAGTTGATGAACTATCGTTAAACCTGGAGCGCATGAAGCTTGCCGAATATGTGGAACTGCTTAACAAGCCGAAGCGCCTTTTGCTAATCAATTTTATTTCCGGGGTGGCCAGGGGACTGGGAATTGCCGTCGGTTTCACATTGCTGGGGGCTCTTGTTTTGTTTATCCTGCAGCGCCTGGTGGTTCTCAATCTTCCTGTAGTCAGCGATTTTATCGCTACGCTGGTGCGCCTGGTGCAGCTTCAGCTGGAGGGAAAGATCTGATTTGCCGCTCGATGCCCGGAGGGGCAGCTTCAAGCCCGGGTGGTGCTGTTGCGGTGATGATTGATGTAATTCAAAGAAAGAACATTAAAAAATGGAGGATACCGAATTGGATCAAGAAAGAATTGCTCACTATCGGCAACTCTTGGAGCGACAAAAAAGGGAGACGCTAAAAAGCATTTCTACTTTCAAGGAGGCAGAAGAGATCGGCGGTCTCAAGGATACCCTTCAGGAGCTGTCCATGTATGATAACCACCCTGCGGATATCGGTACGGAAACATTCGAACGCAGCAAGGATATCGGCTTTCGCGACCTGGCCCAGCAGCAATTGAAAAAGATCAACGACGCTTTGGAAAGAATGGCTGAAGGGAAATACGGAATATGTGAGGAATGCGGAAAAGAGATCTCTGAGAAGAGACTGGAAGCGATGCCGGAGACGACCCTCTGCTGCGAATGCCGCCGAAAGCAGGATGATCGGGTAAGCTCCTCTCGCCGCCCTGTTGAGGAAGGTGTGATCATGCCGCCCTTTGGCGGGTTTGCCGAGGACCGGCTGGATAATGAGCAGAGGGTACAGTTTGACGGTGAAGATGCCTGGCAGACTGTGGAGCACTTTGGGACCTCATCCGATTTTGAAAACAGGGATGAAGAAGGAGGAACCGTTGAGGATGTCGAAGGAATAGCCGTCTACCGCGATGCGGACGGAATGTATTATCAGGATTTCCGCGGGAAGGACGATGAGGGAAAGGCGAGGGACCTGGATGAACCATGAAAATCGGTGTTTTTACGGATAGCTACCGCCCCTATGTGAGCGGTGTTGTTCGCTCTATCGAAACCTTCTCCCGGGAATTAAGGCGTCTTGGCCATGAGATATATCTCTTCGCCCCTCATTACCCCCAGACAAAGGGGGAGAAAGAGGTTAATGTTTTTCGTTTTCCTTCTTTTCATACCCCATTCAATCCGGAATTTTACATTGCTCTACCCTTTCCCCGCCGGGTGGTGAGGTATGCCTCCGGACTTGGCCTTGATGTAATTCATGTTCATTCCCCTTTTATGCTCGGACAGGCAGGGGCACGCCTGGCGCGCTCTCTCGATCTACCGCTCGTTTTTACTTATCACACTCTCTACGATCAGTATTTGCACTATGCTCCTTTGGCAGGGAAACTGGCCAAAAGAGGTATAATCGCTTATGCCCGCAATTTTTGCAATCGCTGTGACCTGGTAATCACCCCAACCGGTGTAATCAGGGAAATGCTCTTCGGGTATGGGGTGCAGAAGCCCGTGGTGGCCATTCCGACCGGTATTTATCCGGAGCGCTTCCGGGATGGCGACCCCGATTTTCTCAATAAAAATTTCGGCGTACCACCTGATAAAAGGGTTTTGCTGTTTGTGGGGAGAATTGGTAAGGAAAAGAACTTGGCCTTTCTCATGCGCGCCTTTGCGTTGGTTTCCAGGCAAGTCGATGATGCCGTGCTTGTTCTTGTCGGCAGCGGGCCGGAGGAAGCTGCCTTGCGGCGCATGGCCTATACTCTGGGGGTCGGCGACAGGGTTGTCTTTACCGGTCGGCTACCGCCGGAGGTTGTTGCAGGAGCCTATGCCGGCGCCTATCTTTTCGCTTTTCCTTCGGTAACTGAAACCCAGGGCCTCGTCCTGGTGGAGGCGATGGCTGCCGGATTGCCGGTGGTTGCCCAGGCGGCCTTTGGGTCCCTGGCAATGGTGCAGGATGGGGTTACCGGCTATCTCTGCCGTGGAGGAGAAGAGGAGTTCGCCGCGAAGGTCCTGGAGCTTCTTGACGATTCCGATTTGCACAGGCGGATGGCGGAGGCCGCAGCTCAATGGGCCTGGAAGCTGTCCGCCGAGAAAATGGCCTTGCGCCTGGAAAAAGCCTACCTAGCCCTGGTGCATGGCGATCACGATCGGCTGCTGCAAATGGGGGAGGAATGGTGAAAAAAGAAATAATAAACCTGGCCGTGTTCCTTACGGTGACTTTTGCGGCTCTAACCGTCGACCAGGTCTCCAAGGTTTTTGTTGTCAAACAGCTGCGGGTAGGGGAATCGTTAGCGGTGCTTCCTCAATTCTTTCACCTCACTTACATTAAGAATCCCGGGGGTGCCTTTGGCATTTTGCCCTACCGTACGGAAATCTTTATTTTTCTGGCCTTTCTTTTTATCATTATGGTGCTGCTGATAACCACATTTTATCATGACAATAACTGGATGCTGTCCGCCTGTTTGGGCCTGATCACCGGCGGAGTCATGGGCAATTTAATAGACAGGATCCGCCTTGGCTATGTTATCGACTTCCTGGACTTCCGGTTCTGGCCGATATTTAACGCGGCCGATGTCTTTATTACAGGAGGAGCCTTGCTGTTGTTCCTTTTACTATTGCAAAGTAAAGGCTGAAGTAGATCGGTTGCCGCCATAAGCCCGGAGCGTTTTGGAGGGAAGTAATTTATGGAGCAGGAAAAGCGCTATCTCTATGAGGTAACCCCGGATGCAGCGGGCAAACGCCTCGATCACTTCCTTGCGGCCCAACCTCCTTTATTAAGCCGGAGCCAGGTACAGCGTCTGATCGAAAGGGGTTTTGTTATGGTGAATTCCAGCAGGGCCCGCTCCAGCTACAAGGTGCGGTGCGGTGATGTGGTTACAATGCAGGTGCCACCGCCAGAAGAGATCACCTTAAAGCCGGAAGACATACCCCTTGATATCGTTTATGAGGATGAAGATCTGCTGGTAATCAATAAACCACAGGGGCTTGTTGTACATCCGGCGGCAGGACATAAAAGCGGTACCCTGGTCAACGCTGTGCTCAACCATTGCCCAAAGCTTTCGGGGATCGGGGGCTACCTGCGTCCGGGGATCGTTCACAGATTGGATAAAGATACATCAGGCCTGATTCTGGTAAGCAAGACCGACCTTGCCCATCAGGAATTAACCCGGCAGTTGAAGGAACGCAAGATCAAAAGGCAATACCTGGCTCTAGTCCATGGTGAAGTCAAGGAGGAAAAGGGTGTTATTGATGCCCCAGTGGGGAGAGACCCCAAGAACCGCAAAAAAATGACCGTTTTGCCGGAAGGTGCTCCGGGAGCCAAGAGCGCGCGCACCTGTTACCGGGTTCGCGAGAGATTCGCAGGGTATACCCTGCTCGAAGTTTCTCTGGAAACCGGGCGTACCCACCAGATCAGGACCCATATGTCCTTCTTGGGCCATCCGGTCGCAGGAGATCCGGTTTATGGACCCCGACGCAATCCTTTGGGGTTACCGGGGCAGGCCCTGCATGCAGAAAAGATCTTCTTTCGACATCCCCGCACAGGAGAACCTCTTACCTTTACGGCTCCACCTCCGCCGGTTTTTTTACAGGCACTGGAGAAGTTGCGTGCCCAAACCGGACGGTAGGACAGCTTTGCCGGGTGCTCTTCACTCTAATAGAGGTTCACGTACTTCTTGATTTCCCAGTCGTGAACTTCTTTGTTGTAAAGATCCCATTCGTGTTCCTTCAAGAGAATGTATTTACGATAGATGTGCTCGCCGAGGACGTCGCGCATGAAGGCGCTTTCTTTAAAGATTTCAATTGCCTCGCCCAGGGTACGCGGGAGCGTCTTGATGTTTAACTTGTTTCTTTCTTCCGGTGAAATCAGGTAAAGGTTCTCTTCTATCAGCGGTGGTGCTGCAATATTGCCGGAAACTCCCTCCAGGCCGGCCTTGATAATGGCTGCTAGAGCCAGATAGGGGTTGCAAGTGGGATCTGGACTGCGCAGTTCAACCCTGGTGTCGCTGCCTCTAGCGACGGGAACCCTTACCAGAGAACTGCGGTTGCCTTTTGCCCAGGCTACATAGAGTGGTGCTTCGTGCCCCGGTACCAGGCGCTTGTAGGAATTGACTGTGGGATTTGTTACGGCCGTGAACTCGAGCGCCCGCTCCAGGATACCGCCGATAAAAGACAAGCACAACGGGGTTAATTCCATGGGCGCCTGGGGATCGTAAAAGAGGTTTTCATCTTGGTGGAAGAAAGAAAAATTCAGGTGCATCCCGGAACCGCTTTGGTTGGAGAAGGGTTTCGGCATAAAAGTTGCTTTTAAACCGTGTCTGAATGCTATCACTTTGACGACGGTCCTGAATGTGGTAATGAGGTCGGCAGCAGCTAAGGCGGGGAGGTATTTCAGGTCTACTTCATGCTGGCCCGGGGCTTCTTCATGATGCGACGCCTCCACAGAGTAACCCATTTCCTTTAAGGTTATAACAACCTCACGGCGGGCATCTTCACCCAGGTCTGCAGGGGCGAGATCAAAATAACCGGCGCTGTCATGTGTTTGCAGTGTATGGCTGTTGTTTTCATCATTATGGAAAAGGAAAAACTCTATTTCAGGGCCGACTTGTACGGTATAACCCATTTTTTCGGCCTCTGCCAGGACATTTTTGAGAACCTGGCGTGGGCACCCCGGAAAAGGTGAACCGTCGGGGAGAACGATATCGCAGATTAATCTGGCTACCCCGCCCGCCCGAGGGCGCCACGGGAATACCGTAAATGTGGCGGGATCGGGACGGAGATACATATCGGATTCTTCAATCCTGGCAAAACCCTCCACGGAGGAACCGTCAAACATTACTCTACCTTCAATTGCCCGTTCCAGTTGGTCAACGGTAACGGAAACATTTTTGAGAACTCCAAGGATGTCAACAAACTGCAAGCGCACAAACTGAATATCGAGCTCCTGTGCGAGGCGCAAGACATCGTCGGCGGTAAGGCTCAAGGCAAACCCTCCTCACAAGGTGATCTCTGAAGCGGTTTTTAACTTGGATAGACGTTATTAATATAAAATATAACATTAAAATATAACATTACACGGCTGTCAGAAGCCGGTCTTCCAGAGGCTACCCGCCGGTCGACCAGTTTTGTACCCCCTTGGCAGCGCCGAAGACTGCGGTCTTCTATCGTATCAAGCTGTACCCACCGTTTGGGGAAGGCACGGCAGTTTTTTAAAAAGGAGGCTGTCGTAGAAGACAGCCTAAAGCAATTGGAGGATGAGATTAACGTGTTCATAAATCACTTCAAAACTTTTTAAGGTATTGGGCATTCTCCCAGGGGTGTACCTGGATTCTGTAGGTGTTCCATTCTAACTTCTTGGCTGCTAGAAACTTTTCATATATATGAGTACCCAGAGCTTCTTGCACTACGGTGTCTTTTTGGAGTTCTATTATCGCCTCACCTAAATTTTGCGGGAGAGTGTTAACCCCCAGTCTGTTCAGTTCTTCTTCGGTCATTTGGAAAATATTTTGATTAACAGGGGGAGGGGGAGCAATCTTATTTTTAATGCCGTCCAGTCCTGCTTTTATGATGACGGCAAAAGCAAGATAGGGGTTACAAGAGGGATCCGGGCTCCTCAGCTCAAAACTTGTGCCTTCACCCCGCCGGGCCGGAACCCTTACCAACGGGCTTCTGTTTCTGGGCGACCAGGCAATATAAACAGGCGCCTCATATCCTGAAACCAGCCGCTTGAAGGAGTTGACAAGCGGGTTGGTAATGGCCGTATAGCCCCGGGCATGCTTTAACAGACCCCCCACGTAATACATAGCAGTTTCACTTAATTGGAGAGGCTTTTCCGGATCGAAGAAGGCGTTCTTACCATTTTTGAACAGGGACTGGTTAACGTGCATTCCGGAGCCTGCAATGCCGAACACAGGCTTTGGCATAAAGGTGGCATGCAAACCGTGCAGCTGGGCGATGGCGCGTACTACATATTTGAAGGTGACAACATTGTCTGCTGTTGTCAGAGCATCGTCATACTTAAAATCGATCTCGTGCTGCCCAGGAGCAACTTCATGATGGGATGCCTCCACTTCAAACCCCATTTTTTCTAATGTTGAGACGATATCACGGCGTGTGTCTTCACCGCGATCAAGAGGATTTAAATCAAAGTAGCCCGCCTCATCGTGGGTGGATGTTGTCGGGTAGCCGTTGCTATCGGTGTGAAATAAAAAGAATTCTGCTTCCGGGCCAACGCAGATGGTGTATCCCATTTCCCGGGCTTCTTTCAGCACTCTCTTCAGAGCGTAACGAGGGCATCCAGCGAAAGGAGTGCCGTCGGTGTTGAAGATGTCGCAGATTAGGCGGGCTTCAACTCCATCACGAGAGTGCCAGGGAAAGATCGTGAAGGTTGCCGGATCGGGAACCAAGTACATATCCGATTCTTCAATCCTGACGAACCCCTCGATTGATGAGCCGTCGAACATGACACCGCAGTTGAGGGCTTTCTCCAATTGGTTTACAGTAATGGAAACGTTTTTGAGCACCCCGAAAATGTCTGTGAATTGAAGCCTTATAAATTTAACTCCGTTTTCTTCTGCCAGTTTTAGGACATCTTCCTTGGAATGTGCTAGACGCGCCTGCAAGTTTACCTCCTCCTCATCCTGCCTCTTGGTTATTTAATATTGTCCTTCTTACGTGGGATATTTTTTAAGTCGTTATTGATAATGACTGCTTCAGCTATCTTCCGCAGAGGGATGCACCTGTCCATGCTCTGTTTCTGTAAGATTCTGTATGCCTCGGCTTCGGAAATGTTCATTTGTTCCATTAAGATGCCTTTGGCCTTTTCGGTCAGCTTTCTGGTTTCGATCTTTTCGTGGAGACTTTTTACCTGGGACTCGAGCTCTCGGATGTGCCTGTAGTAACTGATGGATGTGGCAATGGCAGGAAACAATTTATCATCACTTAATGGCTCGATTACATAGCTGAACGGGTAGGATTCTCGGATCGGGTCAACAAAGGTTGGGTGGGATGAGCCGTTGACGATGATAAGTATGGGGGCAATCCGATCCTCAAAAAGAACCCGTCCCAACTCGAGAGCGTTAATCCCTTGCAAGTTTGTTTCTGCGATTATCAGATCCGGTTGGTAATTGCGGGCATAACGCAGCGCTTGGAGCCCTTCTTCCGCTTCTGCGATTAAGTGGTAACCGCCCCTATTGAGCAGCTGTTTTAATGTGCAACGCAGTGTTTGATGGGCTTTTCCCACAACAATCAGAATCCTTGGCCGATCCATCTGGTTCACACTCCGCAGTCGCGCAAAAAGAAAAGTGTCCTTCGAAGGGTAGTATAACCCTTCTCAAGGACACCTTTGCCCGTTCATAACCGTTTCCCGCCATTGGGATCCCGCGAGGGATTTTTATTTCCACTTGTATTATGCACTTGGTGTTTTTAGATGTCAACAATTTTTTAACAGACTGGGAGAGTAGGGAAAGGGGGCGTGGTTTATAGTTTATGCGGAATCTCTACCATTTGTGCTCCCGAACGGCCAGGTTTTTCAGCAAGTATACATGTATACATAAAAAATCTTGCTTGACAACGAACAAAGGAGAGTTATGATCTAACACGAAAAAAAAGGCCCGCGCAATGGCGTGTGGGAAAACAATTCCTGTGCAATGGGGTGCAGGGGGACAATACAAGGAGGTAATAAAATGTCACTCAGCAAACCAAATGCCAGCGCGGCCACTTTAACCAAGAACCGCACAAAGAATGTTTGCCCCTTTAGCGGTCTCTGTGCCACCTGTGTGGATGGATGCGCCGGTCTCTGCGAGGTCGGCAAATCTGCCTATCGAGGGAAAGAAGTCCTCTATCCCCAGCCTTTCGGGAAGAACACCTCTGCTTCGGAAAAAGATTACCCGATCGACCTTTCGCACTTTAATATTATGGGGCGTGCTTCCGGTGCCTGGGGGGTCAAGGCAGATAGCGATGAAGCTATCTTCCCCGCGGTGGATGTCTCTACTGAAATTGGCGGCACTGCCAAGATTAAGCTGAAAGTTCCCATCATTATAGCAGGCATGGGATCCACTGAAATTGCCCGAATTCACTGGGAAGGGCTGGCCGTAGGGGCAGCCATTACCGGCTCTATGATTGTTATCGGCGAAAATGTTTGTGGGATGGACCCGAAGGTAGAGATCAGGAACGGACGAGTTGTCCGTTCACCGGAACTGGAAAGGCGTGTCAAGGTTTTTCGTGATTGGTATGACGGCTATGGAACGGTAGCGGTGCAGGCTAATGTAGAGGATACCCGTCTGGGTGTTCTGGAATATGCCATTGAGAAGCTTGGCGTCGATGCTGTTGAAATAAAGTGGGGGCAGGGTGCAAAAGACATCGGGGGTGAGGTTAAGCTGAACTCCCTGGAAAGCGCCCTGCAGTTGAAGGAACGAGGATATATCGTGCTTCCCGATCCCGCGGATCCCGTCGTACAGGAAGCCTTCCAGAAAGGGGTTTTTCGCGAATTTGAACGCCACTCCCGGATCGGAATGGTGGATGAAGAGGCATTCCTGGAAAGGGTTGATCGGCTCCGCAAGCTGGGTGCAAGGCATGTTTTCCTCAAGACGGGAGCATATCGGCCAGTCGACCTTGCCTGGGCCGTCAGACTTTCCTCTCTGGCTCGCCTGGATCTTCTTACGGTAGACGGAGCAGGCGGCGGTACAGGGATGAGTCCCTGGCGGATGATGAACGAATGGGGAATCCCGACCGTCTACATTACATCTCTTTTGCGTCAGTATCTGGACCGTCTGTCAGAGCGCGGAGATTTTATACCCAGTGTTGCCATTGCAGGTGGCTTTTCTATGGAAGACCACCTCTTTAAGGGTTTTGCCTTGGGAGCGCCTTATGTGAAGGCGATCGGCATGGCGCGGGCTCCTCTGACAGCGGTGATGGTAGGAAGCAAGATCGGCCGGGATGCCGCTGTCGGCAAGCTCTCCAGCGAACACAGCAAATACGGGGACACTATTGAACAGATCTTTATCACCAGCAGCGAATTGAAGGCCCGCTTCCAGAATGACTTTGACAGACTGCCGACCGGTGCTATTGGGCTTTATACCTATTTTGACCGGCTCATGCAGGGATTGCGGCAGTTAATGTGTGGGGCTCGAAAATTTGCGCTTAATTACATCGACAGAAATGATATCGCAGCCCTCACACGGGAAGCAAGTGAGGTCAGCGGGATTCCATACATCATGGATCTCAACAAAGAGCAGGTTGAACAAATCCTCGAATTTTAAGTTGGCTGAAGTGATAACTGTTTTTTCCAGGTAGTGCCGGGGTTTGCTGGGCAAACCCCGGCTTTCTTCGTTACGCGCCCCTATCCCTGTACCGCAAGTTTCAGATGGGGGCTTATCTTATCCGGCTCCGGGAAAATCACAGTTTTTGGCGAAAGGTTGATACCGGTTTCCCGTGCAGTTTACGCCGGAAATACCCGCAGGCCAGAGCGTTGGGATTGCCTCTGCTCACTATTTCCCCCAGCCCTTCTCTTCCTACTGCTTTCAACACTTCTCGGACGTGGATCTTCTCCGGGGGATTTCCGTACCATAAATCTTTGAATTTTTCGATGCAACCGGAACGCACCTCTTCCTTCCCCTCGATCAGCACATAGTACCGGCACTCCCGGCACTTACCTGTTGCCTTTTCCCGAAACTCCGGGAGGAGTACCCGGTGACCTTCCCAGAGTTTGTTATTACGGTAAATACCCACAGCAATCAAACCTCCAGGCGAGATTTTTTAATGTCGAGAAAATTCCAGGCGAACGGCTTTTTGGCGAGGAAATTTAAAGATAACGCATGTGCTCCAAGCATCCTTCTTTTAGGGAAACTGCTCGAAAAACGGTCGTTTGTCCATAGCGGTCGCGAACCCTGTCGCAGGCTTTTTCAATTTCCCAGATCTTCTCCCTGTTGCCGAAAAGCGTTACCTGCCTGAGGCGAAAGGGGAAAAGATTGGCGAGGGTGATACCGACCAGGCGCACCGGCCACTCAAGGGACCAGTGCCTCTGTAAAAGCTCAAAGGCGGCTGTAGCTATATCGGCGGCAAGGTTGGTTGGTTCTCTAAGGGTTTGCATTCGGGAAACCCAACGGAAATTGGGATCCCTGAGGGTGAGGGCTACCGTTTTTCCCAGGTGTTCTCCGGTTCGCGCTCGGTAGGCAACCAGATCGGCCAGCTCCAGGATCACCGTTTTAATTTCCTCCCCTCGGTAATCGCGGGGGAGGGTGATCTGCTGTCCGATGCTTTTCACCCGGTTGAGGCTGTTCGGATCTACCGGACTGAAGTCGATGCCGTTGGCGCTCAACCACAAAGTTTCCCCGTAAAGGCCAAACTTTTTCCTGAGGATGGCGCTTGGGTACTTGGCCAGGTCCCCAATGGTATGAATATTTAGTCTGTGGAGGTGACGCTCGTAGTTGGGGCCAACGCCGAAAAGCTCCCGCACCGGTAGCGGCCAGAGGGATGAGGGGATGTCCTCATGGTTGATAACTGTCAAGCCGTCGGGCTTTTGCATGCCGGCAGCCATTTTGGCCAGCAGTTTATTGGGGCCGACACCGATGCTGCAGGTGATGCCGATCTCCCGGCGGATACGCTCCTTTAAGCGCCGGGCGATATCGACAGGGAAACCAAAAAGCTTTTGGGAGCCGGTGACGTCCAGGAAGGCTTCATCTATTGAAAATGGCTCTACAAGGGGTGTGAAGTCATTCATAATGCGCAGGATACGGCTGGAAAAGTCCACATAAAGATGGTACTGGGGTTTAATAAAAATCCCCTCCGGGCAGCGGTGCCGGGCCTCCCATACGCCCATCCCGGTTTTAATCCCTTTTTTCTTGGCCTCGTAACTGGCCGTAAGGACTATCCCGTGGCGTTTTTCAGGATCCCCGGCAACAATTACGGGTTTGCCTCGCAGTTCCGGATTAAGTGCCTGGTGGACACTGGCGAAAAAGGAGTTCATATCGGCGAGAAGAATGGCACGTTCCATAAAACACCTGGCGCCTCCCGAACATGTGTTTTCTATATTATATTGCAAACACATGTTCGTTTCAAGGCGGGATCCCCTTTGCCTCTATACCGCCTTTTCTCTTAGCGTTAAGCTATGGCTCTTTTTATGAACCCGCAATCAACGGATGGGGAGTGCGTTTTCGACCGGGCACACCTCGGATACTCAAATAACGAAGATATGGGCATCGTGGAGAAATGTCTTTTCTCGAGGAGTGTTGGGCATAAGCCTTGCGGTCAGGCAGCCAGGAAAATATACTTATTAGATGAGGTGCAGAAGCAGTAATTGGCTTTATCTTCAATGCTTGCGGAAAATGTTAAATCGCCTTGAAAGAGGCCTCAAGCTTTCGGAAACAGCCTTTCTCTGCGGTAAAAGATCGCCAGGAAGCGGTTAAAACCACTTTTGGAACAGGAGTTGATGTGGGGTGCGGTGTGTGAAGTGTAAAAAAGAGGCCGAAGTAAGGCTTAGGTCACCCAAGGTCGGTTTCTGTTCCGAACACTTTTTAGAGTATTTCTTGAGACAGGTGGAGCGGGCGGTAAAAAAATTTAAGATGTTGTCCCCCGGTCAGAAGGTATTGGTTGCGGTTTCTGGAGGAAAGGACAGCATCGTTTTATGGGATGCCATCTTGTCGTTGGGCTATGAAGCTGAGGGTCTTCACATAGACCTGGGTCTGGGAGAATATTCTGAGGCTTCCAGGGATACCTGTTTGCAGTTTGCTCGGAATAATAGAACCAAACTCTACGTCGTTTCTTTTCCGGCAAACACCCGAAAAAGTATTGCTGAGATAGCACGCAATGCCCGCTTGCCCAACTGTTCGGTTTGTGGGGTGATAAGGCGTCACCTGATGAACGTTCTGGCCGAAGCGACCGGCCATCGGGTAGTGGCTACTGGGCACAACCTGGACGACGAGGCAGCGGCGCTTTTGGGCAATATCTTGAATTGGCAGGCGGGTTACTTGGCTCGCCAGCATCCGCACCTTCCTGCCTATGGGCGTTATTTCCCCGCCCGGATAAAGCCTTTGGTACGCCTGAGCGAAAGAGAGATATTATCTTATTGTAGGTTGAGGGGATTGAGTTATAATGAAGGCAGGTGTCCGTTTGCCAGGGGAGCTTCTTCCTTGGTCTATAAGCGGATCATCGAAGAACTGGAAGAGGAGATGCCCGGGACCAAACACCGTTTTCTTTTTGGTTTCTTGAAGGAAGAACGAAAAAGATTTGTCACGACCTCCCTCGAAATGAAGGAGTGTCGAATTTGCCACCACCCCACCACCTCCGAGGTTTGTGTTTTCTGCCGCCTTATGCAAAGGGCAGGGATCGAGCCCAATCTGCCGTACAACCCGGAAATATTCACTCCAGAGTCAGTCTTTGAATCCACAGGTGAACGCTGCGATTAAACCGGACCCAAATGAGTTACAGGGAGAAGCAGGAGGGTCACCCCCTGCTTTTTGTGCTTTGGGAGAAGTTTTTGACATACTCCCGCTAATGGCAAATCTTTAATGCTCTTTTAAATCTTGATAGGCGATGAAGCCGTGAAGGGATGAAGCCTGTTTAACTGCTCTCACGATGGCCCTTTCAACGGCCCTGGCGGCTAACAGGCCTGCAACGTTGATGTCCGCTTCAACCTTTCCGGTGGCCAGCGCAAAGATGGTATCGCCGTCGACCATGGAATGAGCGGGTCTTATGACCCTACCCAATCCGTTGTGAGCCATTGATGCTACCTTGTTCATCTGCGCTTTATTGAAAGAGCCGTTGGTGGCCACTACTCCCACTGTTGTATTACCAGCGAAATGGTTTTTCTGCTTTGCGTACTCCAGCATCATCACCTTCTCGGTGTCGGCGAAGGTTCTTCTGTCATCACTCAAGGCACCGGCCAATATTTCTCCTGTTGCCGGTTCTATGACATCTCCCATGCAGTTAACGGCGACTAAGGCTCCTACTTTCAGCTCCCCAACTTGAAAGCAGCAGGCCCCGAGCCCTCCTTTCATCGCCCTTTCCATCCCTAGTATCTTTCCGACGGTAGCCCCCGTTCCGGCGCCGACGTTCCCCTCGGGGCATTCCCTGTTGGTCGCATTCAGACAGGCTTGATACCCCATCTCTTTGTCCGGTCTGACGCTGGGATCGCCTATCGCCAGATCAAACAACACCGCTCCGCAGACGATAGGCACTTTCGTAACCTGCACGTCGAAACCGATACCTCTTTCCTCAAGATACTGCATGACGCCAGATGCGGCATCGAGGCCGAATGCGCTCCCGCCGCAGATGATGGCCGCATGAATTTTTTCCACCAAATTAACGGGATTTAGCAAATCTGTCTCCCTGGTTCCCGGTGCTCCTCCCCTTACGTCGACGCCGGCTGCTGCTCCCTCCTCGCATAAAACCGCAGTGCAACCGGTCGCGGCCTCCATGTTTTGTGCATGGCCGACCTTAATTCCTTCGATGTCTGTAAACGCGGTTTCCTTCATCAAAAGCCTCCTCCTGGCCAGTGCAGGCTTTACAAAATATATCGGGTTTTTAACCGAATCAGTTGATTATCCGAACAACTTCATCCAACGGACGGCGCGGTACAGCTCTTCTTTCCTGGTCCGGGTAGCCTATGGGTACGAGCGCAACGGGCCTAAAACCCGGTTCCAGCTCTAAGATTCTGGCCGTTTCCTCTTCATCGAATGCTCCAACCCAGCACGCTCCCAGGCCGTAACCGGTTGCCGCCAATAGGATGTTCTCAATTGCCGCAGCGGTGTCCTGGATGCAGTAAAGCTCCCTGCCGCGCCGGCCGTACTCAAAGGCCGAGCGCTCTGGCTCTGCACATACGACAATGCAGATCGGTGCTCCTGCGATAAAGGGTTGTCCGGCGGCTTTAGCCAGTTTTCGGCGCAAGTCTTCGTTCAGGACGACCACAAAAAGCCAGGGCTGCAGATTGCCGGCGCTGGGCGCCAGCTGCGCTGCCTCGAGCAGGCGCCCAACCGTTGCCTGGGGTACCGGATCGGGTTTAAACTTGCGTATGCTACTTCTCTCTTTGATGGCATCCATAACGTCTTTAGTCACTCCATCATTCCCCCAATATAAGAATCTATTTCTAATATTGTTATTCTAAGACAATATCTACATTTTCATTCTATCTAATCGCTAACCTGTTGGCAATCTCATTTTTTGGGGGATCGGGGTTGTTCTTACACGCAACTGGATATCCTAAGGGCAGGAGGGATTAACGTGGATAAGAAACCCGTCAAAGCAAGAGCAACAGACAGCAATCCGGGAAGGTATGGCCTTGACGCGGGGGCTGCTTTCCGCATCCGTTTCCGAAAACCTGATGAACTGCAGGATTACCTCGAGAATACGGAAAAAGAGGAGCTTATTTTTTCTGCCATCCCTATTTCGGGGGAACCGGAGACCTTCTGTTACAACAGTCGAGAAAAGGCGATCGTAAGAACAGAGGATGGGGCCTTATTCGATAGCATCGCTGACTTTATTTGTTATGCCTTTCAGTGTGATAGCGAGGGGTATCCCCGCACAGAATATGTAGACGTTGTATTTGGTTAAGCAAGAACGTACTCCGCGTGCTGAATTCTACGGCTTTTATTGCGCTAAGTAGCGCATATGCTTTAGTATTTTTGAGCAAAATTTAAACAGTAAAGTACCTTTGCTTGAAATAAGTGTAGTGCCTGTTGGGACCGGGCAGCCGAGCTTTAGTTCCTCAGTGACCGATGCCGTGCGAACCATCGAAAGAAAGAGGTTTAAACTAGCAGATTACTCCTACGGCAACCGTCATTGAGGGAGATCTCGAAGAGCTTATGGAAGTGGCCAAAGAAATTCATCAAATGCTCTAGGCAGTGCGGCGAGTCGAGTTATCACGAATATTACCATCGATGACAGAATCGATAAAGATATCAGCCTGCAGCAACAGGTCGAAACTGTGAAACAATCTTTGAATGACGGTGCAGTACCTGAGTTGAGAACGCCCATGAGTTAAAATAAACTCGATGGGCATTCTTTTTTCCCGCCATGTAGCCAGTCCAGGGCTTTCCTTTCTAAATAGTGAATCGCGGCCAACTGCAAACCTCCTACTGGCGCAGCGCCTGCGTCGCTGATCAACCTTAAGAGTCATGCGCAAGGTATGCTATATTTTCTTTGTGACCTTTTTTCGTGATCCGCCGAGAGAACATATGCGACTGTAGATGCACGTCGAAGCCTCCGCCCTGTTGAGTAATGGTGGGGGCTGGAGTGACCCAAGGATGGTTCACCATTCACTCCGAGTTATATCTATTAAAGATTGTAAGGGAGGGGAGTGCGAGCGATGTCGGAGAAAGTTTTTGTGTACGGCACGCTGATGAGCGGTCGTTGCAATCATTTTTACATGGAGAAGAAAGAAGTTAAATTTTTAGGCAAAGGCCGCGCAAACGGATTTGCTCTTTACAATGTGACCCCTTATTATCCGGGCGCTGTCAAGGAAAAGGGGGAAAGTGTGTTGGGAGAGGTCTACGAAATTCCTAAGGACCACATGGACTGCCTTGACCGTCTTGAGGAGAACGGGTTTTTATACCGGCGAGAAAAAGCGGAGGTTGAGCTGGAATCAGGGGAAAGGGTTGAGGCCTGGATTTACCTCTGGCTGAGAGATTGCTGCTCAGAAACCAAGGTCCCGCCGGATCGACAGCCCTGGGGTGGATGTGAGGACTTTGAAGATGATTTTGAAGTTATCAAGAACAACAAACGCAAGAGAGATTGCTAGCGGGTACAGGTTAATTTTTAAATTGATGGTTTTGACAACAAGACTCACAAACGGAGATATTTGATCCCAAAATGATCCCAAAAACGCTTTCGAATTTTATCTGGTAAAATAAACAGCCCCGCAAACCCTTGCGGGGCTTGATTTTTCTCTGGCAGGGGTGGCAGGATTCGAACCCGCAACCAACGGATTTGGAGTCCGCTACTCTACCAATTGAGCTACACCCCTGTATCAACTGCAGTTTTATTATAGCCGAAAATGGGCTTTGTGTAAAGAAGGTTGAAAAACGATTTGAGTTATTTTATTAATTAGGAGAGAATATCTAGAAGATGAGAGTCAAAATAACTATACAGAGGTGAAAGGTGTGGCCGGCAAAAAACCGCGTAAAGTCGTGGTGTTGATGGGCGGGCGTTCTCCTGAACGGGAGATATCGCTTAAGACTGGGAGACGAATATCCTCTGCCCTGGCGGAGGTAGGTTATAACGTCCTGGAGGTTGATCCTAAAGGGGATTTTATTAAGGGTCTCAACGATTTCCGCCCCGATGTGGTTTTTATTGCCCTTCATGGAAGGTATGGTGAGGACGGGACGATTCAGGGGTTGCTGGAAGTTCTTGGATACCCTTATACTGGGTCGGGGGTTCTGGCCAGCGCCCTGTGTATGGATAAAGTAATGGCTAAAAAAGTTCTTCTCTATGAAGGAATTTCCACCCCTCCCTTTCGAATTATTACGGCAGGGGAGTGTCAGGAGCGGCAGCGAACGGAGACGGCCGACAGGCTGATAGAAGAACTCGGGCTGCCGTTGGTGGTGAAGCCTTCGAGGCAGGGCTCGACCATCGGCGTTTCGGTAGTCAGGAAAGCAGAGGAGCTGGAAAAGGCCATTACCGATGCTTTTCGTTATGATCAAACGGTTTTTGCGGAAAAGTTCATTGACGGCGTCGAAGTGACAGCATCCATTATCGGCACAAAGAATCCGCGAGTTCTTCCTCTTCTTGAGATAGTGCCGGCGACAGGGTTCTACGATTATACGGCAAAGTACAGTCCGGGAATGAGCCAGCATATTATTCCCGCCCGCATCCCTCAGGATGTTGCCGAGAGAGTAGAGGAACTGGCCCTGCGATCTTACCGGGCTCTGGGGTGCCGGCAGTTTGCCCGGGTGGATTTTATGATCGACCGTGAAGACACACCCTTTGTGCTGGAGGTGAATACCATCCCCGGGATGACCGAAACCAGCCTGTTGCCGGACTCGGCAAAAGCGGCGGGAATCACCTTTGCAGAGCTTGTTTCCCTCTTTGTCGAGGAGGCCTGGGCTCTGGCACATGATGAATGTTCTTGAGCTGAGCGTCCAAGATTTGATGTTTTAACGCAATATATTATTGTTTAAAGAGGTGTAGCTATTGCAGGACAGCAGGACATTTAGATCGAAGCTCAACAGCATTAACAACAGAGGTTATAAGGCCTATCAGGAACTTCAGGGAGAGTACGACTTTGGACGTTATCGTTTGTTCGTGGACCATGTTCAAGGTGACCCCTTTGCTGCTCCTTCGCGTGTTAGTGTCCGGGTTTATCAGAATCGGGCCAAATTTCCCGCATCCCTTTTTCAAAAAAAGCCGAGGCGTATTGCTCTCTGCGACTATCTGGCCAGATGCTTCTCCCAAGCGGTGAAAAAATATTGCGGCGGGATTAGGGGTACCGGAAAGAGCGGTCTGATTTTCATCGATTCCGGGAAGCAGGAAATTTTAGAGCGCAGTGCGGTGGTGATTAACGAGAGCTTTGTAGAGGCGCGTTTCTTCTGCGGACTCCCGGCCAGGGGACGCACAGTTCTGAGCAATGTGGCCGAAAAGATGTTCTTTCAGGAAATACCCGAAATCGTTGAGGCCAGCCTTTACTACGAAAAGCTCAACCACGGGGAGCTTCTTGAGTATGTCAATCTGGCCGAGGACCAGGAGTACATCAGGGAATCCCTATCCGAACAGGGTTTGGTGGCCTTTATAGCCAATGGTTCCGTTCTACCGCGCCGCAGCGGCATCAGCGATCTTCCTTTAACCGGTCCAAAAGTAATATCCTTTCAGAGCCCTGCATCTCTGGAGGTGTCTTTTAATACCCCCAATCACGGTGAGATCAAAGGGATGGGGATCCCCCAGGGCGTTACCTTGATTGTCGGGGGGGCTTTCATGGCAAGTCTACATTACTCCATGCCTTGGAGCGGGGGGTATACAACCATATACCCGGCGACGGCCGGGAATGGGTCATTACCGTCCGGGATGCCGTCAAAATCCGGGCGGAGGAGGGGAGAAGAGTGGAAAAGGTGGATATCACTCCTTTTATCAACAATCTCCCCTTTGGTCAGGATACGCGCCAGTTTTCCACAGATAACGCTAGTGGAAGCACTTCTCAGGCGGCGAATATAATCGAAGCCCTGGAAATGGGTTGCAAGTTATTATTGATAGATGAAGATACAAGCGCCACCAACTTCATGATTAGGGACGGGCGAATGCAGGCTCTGGTGACCAAAGATAGGGAGCCTATCACGCCCTTCCTGGATCAGGTGCGCCCCTTATATGAGGAGCTGGGTGTTTCTTCTGTGTTGGTAATCGGCGGCTCTGGGGACTATCTGGATGTGGCCGACCAAGTTATCATGATGAACGAGTACAGTCCGGTAGATGTCACCAAAGAAGCCGAGGCCATCTGCAGTCAGTACCCGGCGCGCAGGGTTCCGGAGCGAGGAGAAGGTTTTGGAAAGCTGAAGCCGCGCATTCCCCTTCCTGGCAGTTTTGATCCGCAGCGGGGGAGGAAAACAAAGGTGGGGGCAAAAGGGCTGGATGTTGTCCAGTTCGGCCACTATCAAATCGAGCTTGATGATGTCGAACAGCTGGTAGATCCCAGCCAGACGCGGGCAATTGCGGATATCATCTATTATGCTTGGAAAAAGTACTTTGACGGCCGCCGTTCTTTGAGTGATGCCATCAGGCAGATAGAAGAAGATCTAGATAAATATGGTTTAGATGTGATCTCGCCGTTCAGAGAGGGCAGGGCAGGGGATTATGCTCTGCCGCGGCGTTATGAAATTGCTGCAGCGATCAACAGACTGCGGAGCCTGGAGGTCCGCTGAAAAGGGGAGCATTTACTATGCAGTGCGTTAGAAAAATAGTCTGCCTGGGGGACAGCCTTACCTACGGCTATCCGTACGGGTTGGAGGCATCATGGGTGAATTATGTTTCCCGGAATTCTTCTTTTGAACTCGTCAATGCCGGTGTCAACGGCGATACCCTCGAAGACATGGTAGGGAGGTACGAAAGGGACGTCAGGCGTCACCGCCCTGATGCTGTGGTCATCCTGGGCGGCACCAATGATGCCCACTGCAGCGAAATATCCTGTGATCAGGCCATTTATTGTCTTGGTAAAATAATTGCCAGCGCCCTGAAAGACGGCATTCGACCGGTAGTTGCCACACCAATCCCGGTTGCCGATGATGATGCCGTTAACGCTAAGTTGCAGCGCATTGTTTCTGATGCGCGCCGGCTGTCCGAAGAACTGCGCTTGAGCCTGCTGGATTTTGCAGCGCCTTTTTACAACGGGCAGGGAGCCATTCGAGAAGAACTGTATATTGATGGGGTTCACCCCAACAGGGACGGCTACGAGGTAATGGGAAAAACGGCTTTGAATTTTTTTCTGCATTATTTCCAGAGATGATTCGGTTGTGCATTCTTTAGTGCCGTGAGAATACGTTCGCGCACACCCGGGAATTTCTTTTCCAGAAAAGAAATAACCTTCTTCATTTCATCACGCTCTGTGTGATGGTTGGCAGGGCAGGGGTTTTCTACGACCGGTAACTTAAAAAACAGGGCGAAGTTGGTCACTGTTTTTTCACGCACGTATATTAAAGGCCGGATCAGCGTCAGATTTCTGCGTGACAGGTAGCTGACCGGTTGGAAGGTTTTTATACGACGCTCGTAAAAAAGACAGAGAAAAAAGGTTTCGATAGCATCGTCCAGGTTATGGGCCAGAGCTACCTTGTTGCATCCCATTTGTTGTGCCGCCATGTGCAGGGCTCCGTTGCGCATCTTACTGCAAAGAGAGCAGGGGTTTGGCTCTTTGCGGTAATCGAAAACAATAGGACCGATCTGCGTGTGTACTTGTGACCAGTTGACATTGATCTCCCGGCAAAAATCCCTGATCGGATCGAGGGAAACATCGTAGCCGAGGTCTACGGTAATGGCATACAGATCGAACTTGACGGGGGAAAACTTTCGAATTTCGCTTAAGGCGTAGAGCAGTGTGAGGCTGTCCTTGCCGCCGGAAATGCCGGCGGCTATTCTATCTCCTTCTTGAATCATCTTGTAATCGCTAATGGCCCGTCCAACAGGCTTCCAAAGAGAGTCGTGAAACCGCTTCTTTGCCAATAGTTATCCCTCCATCTGCCGCGTCACTCAACTATTATATCCGGTTGACTTTGAACATGCCAATATCATTATTTATGGGAGCTATTTGCGCTGTAAACATTTTTTAACTTCGGTGTAAACAGCTTATTTCTCGTTACTTTTCGCCGTTCCTTTGTTCTTCTTCTTTGGGGTCAATTTTGCCAAAACGCCGTTTGCCCATACCCACAAGCAGCATAAAACCTGACTCGTGCCGGGGTAAATTATTTTCACCATTCCCATCAAACGTCCTATTCATCTTTACTTCCGGTCATCGCAATTGGCCATTATGAATTAACTATACAGATATGCATAAATAACCGTCGTTCTGCGGTTAATATACGGCTTTGCATAAATATGCATAATGAGGGATTGCGAAAAGCTTGTGGACAAACACTTAAGCATACGGTTATAATGCTGTCGTGAAGGGGATTGTGAAATGTTCAACGTAGTTCTTTACGAACCAGAAATACCTCAAAATACAGGAAACATTGCCCGGCTCTGCGCAGCGACCGGATGTCGTCTGCACCTTATCGGTCCTCTTGGTTTCTCTCTCCAGAATCGCTATTTGAAGAGGGCGGGGCTTGATTACTGGGATATGGTGGATGTTTATTATTACGACTGTTTTGATGACCTGAAAGCTAAACACTCCAAAGGAAGATTTTTTTATGTGACGACCAAGGGGAAGCGGTTTTATACCCACTTTGATTACGAACCGGGTGACTTTTTTGTTTTTGGGAGCGAGACAAAGGGGTTGCCGGAAAAGATCCTGGCTGCCAACAGCGAATCATGCGTCCGCATTCCTATGGTTCCTGCAGCGAGATGCCTGAACCTGTCGAATTCCGTTGCGATAATAGTTTATGCTGCCTTGTCTAAACAAAAGTTTAGAGGCTTAAGCTAATATTAAGAAAGGGGGTATTTTTGTGAAAGAGCAGGGAAGACTGCCGCGCAGTTTTTGGATCGAGCTTCTGGAGCTGTATGATGACTTTATGAAAACAGGGAAAACCGACCGGCATACTCTGGAGATGCTGGAGAAAGCCGGTCTTTTAACGGAAGGGACGATGATCGGCAAGGAATTATTGGAAGCATTTCCTCATCTCGAGTTCAAGGATGTGGAGCAGCTCGTCAGGAGGGGCATCAGGGAAAAAATCGTTGAAAATGTCAGGCGCTCTAGAGACTGAATTTACTCTGGTCGTTCTGCACACGAACACTTTTATGATCTTGACATTACCTGCAGGTTCGGGATAAGATTAAGAAAGCGATGGGCGTGTAGCTCAGTTGGGAGAGCACCTGACTCGCATTCAGGAGGTCACGGGTTCGAATCCCGTCACGTCCACCAGTATAGAACAGGGTCTCCTGAAGGAGACTCTTTCAATTTTTGGTTGAAATAGTCACTATCAGAGCAGATGGAAGTCAGGACTGGCCTTCCTTGCTGCTTCCAGTGCTTCAAGGAATTCCTTTCGGGTGATCCTTCTATCAATTTCAGGGTAGCGATGGGCAAGGTAGGTGGGATAGTACTGTTCCATAATGTTAATCCATGAATTGGGGGAGACCTCTTGGGCAATAAACTTCATTAAATCTGCTGTGCCTGCCACCCCACCCGGCATTACCAGGTGACGGATAAGCAGTCCTTTCAAGGCAACACCTTTTTCATCCAGCACCAACTCTCCTACCTGACGGTGCATTTCCTTGAGAGCATCCTTGGCAACCCGCGGGTAATCGGATATCCGGGAGTACTTAAGCGCTATTTTTTCATCGGCATACTTAATGTCCGGAAGATAGATGTCTACAATTTGATCTAGCTTCCACAGCACCTCTAGTCTTTCATATCCGCTGCAGTTATAGACCAGGGGTAAATTGAGGCCGCTCTCACAGGCTACAAGCAGAGCATCTAATATTTGCGGGACGTAATGGGTTGGAGTAACAAGGTTGATGTTAACGCACCCTATCCTCTGGAGTTCGAGCATTATTTCTGCAAGCTTGCCAGTATTGACGGCATATTTATACTTTCCCCTGCTGGTTTCGAAGTTCTGGCAGAAGACGCAGCGCAGGCTGCAGAAGGCGAAAAAGATCGTTCCGGAGCCTCCTTTTCCGACAAGTGGGGGCTCTTCGCCGAAATGCGGCCCATAATCTGAGATTTCCGCATCCCTTCCGGCACCGCACTCACCACGCTCGCCGGATATTCTGGATGCGCCGCATTTTCTCGGACAGAGCCTGCAAGGCTCCAGTAGCTTCTTGAAATCAGCAGTTCGCCGGGCCAACTCGCCAGTCTGATAGAGTTCAAGGTAACCCATATTCATCCGATCGCTTTTTTATAATCGAGTCCAGCGCACTCGACTGCGACCGTTGTTACTCCCTTCCGGATTTCTCTCCCCTTTATTGTATCTTATTGTATCTAAAAACTATTCTAAATCCATACCGGAATCTGTGACTTTAAGCTCTTTTGGAAGGATTTCCTTGTCTCCTGAGAGAATGTCTACTTAGCGAATAACGGGGTAGATTAATAATAATTTTATAAAGGAGTGTTTCTCATGAATGTTCTGGTAATATACTCCCATCCGAATCCGGCGAGTTTTAATTCGGCTATTTTAGGGGTAGTAAAGGATGAGCTCGCCAGAAGGGATGTTTCGGTAAAAGTTAAGGACCTTTATGCCATGAACTGGAATCCGGTATTAAGCAACTTCGATCTGGAGCAGATGGCGGCTGGTAAGGTACCCGATGACATTGCCAGGGAGCAGGAGGACGTTTCCTGGGCCGACTTGTTGATCTTTATCAGCCCGGTCTGGTGGTATTCTGTTACCGCAATAATGAAGGGATATATCGAGCGGGTGATGAGCCTTGGATTCGCCTATGAGGAGACAGATCTGGGAGCACGTGGGCTGATGCAAGGCAAGAGGGCGCTTTTTATCACCACTTTAGGCGCCGATGAACAGACTGCCCGGGAAACCGGCATGATTGATGCTTTAAGAATATCGCTGATCAATGGTTTTGGAAAGTTCTGCGGTTTTGATGAAGTGGTTTTTAAGGGTTATTACGCGGTACCTTTGGTTTCCGACGAGGAGCGCAAAAAGATGCTGGAGAATGTGAGATTGGTGGTTACCAGTATGATTTCCTGAGAGAGGAGATAATTAGTTTTCCCGGGAGTAACAGATTTTCTGCTGTGGAGTCGCCTGCTTTGAATATTGAATATTATTAAACAAGATGAGGGGAATGCCTATGGATACCAAACCAACAGCAGGATACAGCGCAACGGTAAGGATCGAATACCCGAATACAGTGGGAATGCTGGGCAAGGTGACATCAGCCATCGGAATGGCCGGCGGGGATCTGGGGTCCATTGATATCGTCTCTATCGACCGCAATCTGATCACAAGAGACATCAACTTTTATGCCGCCGGTACCGAACACATTCACCAGATTATAAAAGAGATCAAAAAAATTCCCCATATTACGATCAAACAGGTAACAGACAGAATATTTGCCGTACATCATGGCGGAAAAATTGAGACCAAGATAAAGTATCCCATAAACAACCGGGATGACCTTTCCCTTGTCTATACCCCCGGAGTAGCCCGGGTTTGCCGGGAGATACATGAAAATCCCAGACACGTTTACAACTATACCATAAAAGGTAACACGATCGCTATTGTTACCGACGGCACCGCTGTTCTGGGGTTAGGTGAGATGGGCCCATTGGCGGCACTACCGGTGATGGAAGGTAAAGCTATGCTCTTCAAAGAGTTCGCCGGTATCAATGCCTTCCCTATCTGTCTGGACACTAAGGACCCTGATGAGATCGTTAGCATTGTTAAAAATATCTCCCCTGTTTTCGGCGGCATCAATCTTGAAGATATTTCTGCGCCCCGTTGTTTTGAAATCGAGGAAAGACTGCGTGAGGAGTTGGATATACCGGTTTTTCATGACGACCAGCATGGAACGGCCGTTGTTGTTCTGGCAGCTCTTTACAACGCTTTAAAAATCGTTAAAAAAGACCTCGGAGAGATTAAAATTACCGTATCTGGTGCCGGGGCCGCCGGAATTGCCTGTGTCAAATTGCTGATCAGCGCCGGTGCGAATCCCAAAAAAATAATTATCGCTGATAACCGGGGCATCATCTACGAGGGCCGTCCCGATGGCATGGATAAGTACAAACAGGAACTGGCCGCGATCACCAATCCAAAGAAGGTGACCGGTACTATTCATGATGCCGTTGAAGGCGCCGATGTTTTCCTTGGAGTTTCGGTCGGAGGCCTTTTAACAAGAAAAGATATTATCAAGATGGCCAAAAACCCAATTGTTTTTGCTCTGGCCAATCCGGTACCGGAGATATCTCCGGAGGAGGCACAGCCCTATGCCAGGGTGGTGGCTACGGGAAGATCGGATTATCCTAATCAGATCAATAATGTCTTGTGTTTTCCCGGATTCTTTAGAGGGCTTTTGAACGCCCGGGTGAGAAGGGTTACCAGGGAGATGGAAATTGCTGCCGCTCAAGCCCTGGCGAGCCTTATCAAGCCCGATGAATTGAACGAAGACTATATTATCCCTTCGGTTCTTGATCGAAGGGTACAGCTTGCGGTTGCCCGGGCTGTGGAAAGGGTTGCCAGAGAAGAATGGTGAATTGGCCGGTTCCGGTTTAATGTTCTTCGCTTCACTCCAGCTGATGGCTTTAGGGGAAATATCTATCGAGTAGGAGGGGGCGGCTAGCCCCGTCCTCTCACACCACCGTACGTACCGTTCGGTATACGGCGGTTCACCAAGCTTGACGAATGCTTTGGTGGTAACGTGCGGTTAAACTCATGAGGCCCTGGGCCTCCCAGTAAGCGATGCCCAGGGCTCTGTTCATTGGCCCATGGGCCATACGCCAGGGGCCTTTACGGGTATTCGCAAACTGATGGACGACCCATTCTGGTAGACCCAGCGCGCGCAATTCGCGGTAGCGCGTCCGAACCCGTTTCCACTGCTTCCAGAGGCACATGCGAAGGCGGCGTCTCAGCCACTCTTCAAGGCTCTGAAAGACGCTGGGGGTTTCTGCCAAGGCAAAGTATCCCAACCATCTACCCATATAGGCGTTGATGCGCCGGATCCGGTCGGCCATGCTTACGGGTTTGTTCCGGGAGGTAAACTCCCGGATCTTGTTCTTGACCCATTCAATGGTCTGCGGAGCCAGGCGGATGAGGATTCTCTCCTTGCTCTTGTACATGCTGAATCCCAGGTACTTCAGTTTCCACGGCCGGTCCACGCTACTCTTCTCTTCGTTGACCTTGAGTTTTAACCGTTTCTGCAGGAAGTCGCGGATACTCTGCATGACCCGCTCGGCCGCCCGCCGGCTTCTGACGTAGATGTTGCAGTCATCGGCGTAGCGGACGAACTTGTGGCCCCGCTTCTCAAGCTCTTTGTCGAGGTCATCGAGGTAGATGTTGGCCAGTAGCGGGCTTAAGGGGCCTCCCAGCGGAGTCCCTTCCTCCTGCTTCAGTGCAGCCCGCATGTCCTCGCGGGCCACCACCTTCTCCATCAGGCCGTTACCTCGGTCCTCGCGAGGTGTTCTCCCGCTTCGTGCCGACGAAAGGCTCAGCCCTTCTGCGGTCCCCTGCGTATTCGCCGCTTCCTCCCGCAGACAGGCCCTCTCCTGGGTTTTCTGCTGTTCTCGCCTTCCGGGCGAACTCATCGGGTTCACCTCTGACTCGATGTTCGGGCCTTCCCCGGCCGGGTGTGCTCTGTTTAGGTCCGACCTATCCGTTTGCTGCCCCTTTCGTCTGGCAGTGCCTCACTAGCCGGACCATGCATCTCTCCTTGCTTCCAGGTACTATGCCCTCTGCTGACTCCTGCCGGTTCAACCGGGCCTCTCGACCCGGCTTACCAGTATCCCTGGCGTACCAACAGGCCTCGCCGGGTAAGTGCGTTGACTTTCCCTCCATCTACCCGGCGCATATACTCTCAGCAGTCTTCGGTAGCAAGGACTTCGCCTTGCTTCGCAAGCTCGTCCAACTGCTGCTAGCCTCTTATGCGGTTCCTGTTCGTCGACCGGAGGTTTCCGCCGGCTTCCTTCAGATTCTGCCTCACGACGGACACCCTTGCCTTAAGCTAGCGACTACTGCTACCTTCGTCGCTCGGGACTCTCACCCATAAGCCTTCGCCCATGCAGGGCGCACGAAAAAGGCAATTTCCAAAAAAGGAAGTTGCCTTTTTTTTGCGAATTATTATTAGGGAGGTGATAGAGGCGGTCGCTGTGCCGTCGTAGTTCTTACCATGCCTGTATGGAAATTTCGCAATACATCAATATCATATACTGATCGCGGTCTTTTAGAATGTGTTCTCGCTGCCAGAGGCCTCCGCAGAGATGACCTACAGGTATATCCTGTTTCACCTTTTCATCTCCCGGGTATGGAGGCTGTGGCGCGCAGACTGGCTAGGGCGGCTGCAAAAAAAGAAAAGGTGCTGGTTTTAGGGGATTCCGACTGCGATGGGATATGCGGAACCCTGATTATGACCCGTTTTCTCACGCGATGTGGTGCGAATGCGCGCCCATATATACCGGCACGCCAAGATGAAGGGTATGGGATTCAACCCTCTCATGTGCGGCGTGCCGTGGACGATGAGTTTGATCTTATTGTGACCGTTGACAACGGCATCTCGGCCTTTCAGGCAGCGGAGACTGCGCGAGCGCTCGGAATCGATCTCGTCGTTACAGACCATCATGAGCCTCAGGGAAAGCTTCCAGAGGTGCCGATTGTCGACCCAAAACTGCCTGGTTCCGTCTGTTACCGGGAGTATTCGGGAACAGGAATTGCCTATCTTACATGCTGGGCTGTTGCCAGAATATTGGGTGTTCCTGCTCCAGAAGAGTATCTCGATCTTGTTGCTCTGGCTACGGTTGTAGATGTTTGCCCTCTTACTGGTGAAAATTTTTCTCTAGCGCGCCGTGGCCTTCTCCAGATGCGGGCCAATCTGCGCCCAGGATTGCAGGCTCTGCTGAATGGGGGAAAGGGACACCCAATTACCGGGCGAACCTTAAGCTGGATTGTGGGGCCGCTTATTAACTCGGCAGGGAGGTACGGTAACCCTCTTCTGGCCTATCGACTGCTTTCAGCCCGGACGGTGGAGGAGGCGGAACCACTCGCCAGAGAGCTAAAGAGGATCAATGCCGAACGCAAGAATATGGTTGAAGCAGTCAGCAAAGAATGTCTTGCCAGGTGCGACGGCTCGGCCTTTCCCCTGATTGCGTCACCGGACTGGCCTGAAGGGGTTATCGGCATTGCGGCCGGGAGGCTGGTTGAGGCTGTGCTCAGGCCGGCTGCAGTTGGCGTCATTTGCGGAAAAATTGTTCGTTTTTCGGCGCGTTCCATCGGAGAATTTAACCTGACTGCGGCTTTGGAGGAATGCCAGTCTCGCACTAAAGCCTTAAAGGCCTTCGGTGGGCATAAGCTTGCTGCGGGATTTTCAATCGACTATGCAAATTTACACCTCGTAAGGGACACCTTGAACGATATTGCCAGGAGCCAGCTGCAGCCTGAGGACCGGGCACGGTGGATCGAGATCGATGCCAGACTCGAGGCAGTACCGACTCCGGCTGAAGTGGAGCGTCTTGATTTCTTGGAGCCTCATGGAAACGAAAACCCTGAACCCACTTTTTATGTGCATGACCATGCCGTTGATGTCAGAAGTGGTGCGGGGTGGTTTCTGGTGAGGCTAAATTCGGGATTGAAGTTTTTCACCTCTCAGCCTGTGGAGGCCGGGGAGAGGATCCATACTGCTATATCCCTCGCAGTTGATGTTTATGATGGACATAAAGAAATCATCGGGCATGCCGTGGATGTGCGCACCTTTCTCTGTGCCCGGGATAGCCTGATGCGCCAGTATATGTTGTGGAGACGGGGGAAGGATATCTCCGAGTGGGCAGAGCGGATCTTCTCTGAGCTCGGTCTTGAACGAACGGGTTCTAATACCAGGACAAGCCTTTTCTTGAGCCCAACTTTTTTGCGGTTCGGTGTCGTCAAATCCGGTCAGGACCTATAGAAATGTTACCAGGAAAATACCTAAGACTTTGACTATGTATGTAAAAGAAAACTTATAATACAAATGTAAGGAGGCTAAAACGATGGCAATTTGGAAGTGCGGGGACTGCGGATGGGAAAAGGACACCCGGTGTAAACCTAAAAAGTGTGGATCTTGTGGGGGGAGCAACATCAAAAAGAAGGAGTAAAGGTAAGGGTAGCTGTATGGCTACCCCTAAACATTATTAGCTTCAGGAGGAACAATTAATGAAAGCAGGGGAAACCAAATTGATTGGTCTTCAAGAAGCACTGCAACTGGAGCGCAAAAAAATAAGCAGTCTCTACAAGCAATATGCAAATCCCGGCCTGGCCACGATGCTGGGCTTGCTTAACTTCGACAAGAAGTTCGTGCGCGCTGAAGGGGCGCGTGTCTGGGATGATAAAGGGGATGAATATCTGGACTTTTTAGGCGGTTACGGTGCCCTTAACTTTGGGCACAACCATCCCCGCATCGTCGAGGCTGTGCAGCAGGCTGCGGAACTCCCGAATCTTCTGCAGGCAGCATTGGGTACCCTCTACGCCGCGCTTGCCCACAACCTGGCCCAGATAACTCCCGGAGAGCTTTCCCGCTCCTTTTTTGGAAACAGCGGAGCAGAAGCGGTTGAGGGTGCTTTAAAGCTGGCGAGGGCGGCTACCGGAAGGAAGAGGATCATTTACTGTGAGGGCTCCTTCCACGGAAAAACTCTTGGTGCTCTCTCGGTTACGGGCAAGGGTAAATACCAGGACCCTTTTCGTCCTCTTATTCCCGGGTGTGAGTCTGTCCCCTACGGTAGCGCTGAGGCTCTGGAAGATAAACTGAAGGATGGAGATGCAGCAGCCTTCATCGTTGAACCCATTCAAGGGGAGGGAGGTGTTTACGTACCGGAGCCAGGGTATTTGAAAAGGGCCCGAGAAATATGTAGCCGCTACGGAACACTATTAATAATCGATGAAATTCAAACCGGCTTCGCCCGCACAGGTACGCTCTTTGCCTGTGAGCAAGAAGGGGTCGTGCCCGACATCATGTGCCTCGGAAAATCACTTGGCGGAGGTATCATGCCCATATCTGCCTTTACAACCACGGAGGAAATCTGGGACCGGGCATTTGGAGGATTTGAGAGGTGTACCCTTCATACTTCTACTTTCGGGGGTAATGCTCGCGCCTGTGCCGCGGGAATTGCCGCCATCCAGGTTATGCTTGAGGATAAGCTGGACGCCGAGGCGCGGGAAAAGGGTGCCTACCTGATGCAGGGCATGAAAGAATTGCAGCAAAAGTATCCCTCCTTTATCAAGGAGGTGCGGGGAAGAGGGCTGTTGATCGGCGTGGAATTCAACCGCTTTTCAGGGGGAATTCTGAACAGGGTTACCGGAGGCAGGCTCGAGAAGATCGTTGATGAATATCTGGCCGCCCTGGTGGCGGGGGAGTTGATGAATAGATATCATATTATTACTGCTTACACACTCAACAATCCTAATGTCATCCGGTTTGAGCCACCTTTGATAGTCTCTCGGGAGCAGCTTGACTATCTATTGGAAGCCCTGGATGATATCTTTAAGAAGCACCGCAGTATCTGGGGGCTTCTCCTGGCCGGTGGGAAGAATATCTTGCTGAAGTAGCCTTTGAAAGCGGCTCAGACTGTAGCTTGGTCCGATTTTTTGAGTTTTTGAGATAGATAAGCGCCTCCAGCCGGAATCAGCGGGAGCAAGAAAGAAGCCGTCAGTGTAAGACAGAAATAGAGGGGTGTTCCCAGCAAGCGGGTGTGTGGTAGCAAGGGGTAGATGGGAGAAAGGGGGGTTTGCCAGATCTGAATGAGAAAATCGAAGGTATCGTTGGCAAAGGGCAACCTGTTTCCTGCCATAATAATTAGTGCAAGAATGATCCCGGGAAGCTGGCTAAAATAACCGGCCAGCAAGGTTGTGCGAAGCGGTTTGAGAAACTTTTTGGTTCGGCGAAAACCCATCCAGAAAAGAATAGCCGCATAAGCGAGGGGTCCGCCGATGGAGAAGCGGTTGAACATCAGGAGCAGGGGGGTGATCAAGATAAAACAAATGTGGAGCCCAAGAAACTTCTTGATTAAGTCCGGGAGTGGACGTACTGTTTGCCTCATTTATTGCTGTACCTCCGATACGGCGATGATCTCTACATTGGGGCTGTGAATAAAAGCATCGGGGAGAACCCAATAAAAGTTAAAGGGATCGAGATCAATCCCCTGTTTGAGATAGGCAAGCCAGATCAGCTTAGAGCAGTACCAGAGGCCGTTTTCCGTTTTCGGGGTCAGGATGAAGAAAGCTCCACCTACCTGAGAGCGGCAGTAAGACACTGCTGCTTGTTTCTGGGCAGGGCTTGCTTTTACTCTGAGAATCGCTGCCCACTGGTAACGCTGATAGGCGGTGGGCGGTTCCAGGTAAATTCCGCTGGCTGTATACATGGTGACAACCTGGTTGTTGCCGATGTATAAACCGGCATGTGTATAACGCCCATAGGAACCACCGGGATTACCTCCGAGAAGAATGTCCCCGGGTTCGAGCAAAGATAAATCCAGATCATTCGGGGTGCCGCCGAAATCCCCGGTGCCGAAATGGCCTCTCCCTGCAGAAGCAAGCAGCTGTATCCACAAGGGAGGATATTCACCCTTTGTTTGATAGTAGTTTTCTATTTTTTTCGACACGTGACAAAGGATGAGGAGAAAAATTACAATAAACAAAAAAACGAATACCTTACTCCGCACCGCTTCACCTCATGGTTGAACCTGAGTAGTATTATGGTCAGGTTTTTGAAGATTATAAAAAACGGGTATTGACATCTTTATAATGATTGAACAGTAAAGCAACCAAATAATGAAAAATTTAGAATACTCAAAGCAAGGAAGAGAGTTGATTACGATGCATTTTATTACGTTAATTACCGGTCTGGCGACCGGGTGGTTAAGCGCTCTTCTCGGTATCGGTGGTGGTGTTATTTTAATTCCGGCAATGGTATACCTGTTAAAAATTCCGGTTCAGCAGGCAGTGGGAACATCATTGATGGTAATCATCCCGACCGCTGTTGTGGGTGCCTGGAAACATTATAATTTAAATCATGTAAATTTAAAATTTGCCTTGCTTTTGGCCCTGGGAGCGGTGGTCGGTGCCTATTTCGGGGCTTTGACCACCTCTTATATATCCGGCGAAGTGATCCGGAAATTATTTGCAGTTCTTCTATTGATCACGGCAGTGCGCATGTTTATTTCTTGAAGTTCGTGATGACTGCTGCCGAGGGTGTTCCGGGAATATTTAAGGTTTTCCCTCTGGAAAGTTATTCTACGACAGAACGGAGGATGGTCGATTTTACCGTGACAATCACATTCCAGTGGACACGGTCGTGTGGGTTATTGACACTAAAAAAAGGCATGTGTTATACTCTTTAACGCAAGTAGAAGCCACTCGCTTCTCACCCTGGGGCGAGAACTGCTACCAGGGTAATGATGAGGGATTGTTTTGGATATGTAAGGCGGGTGGGCCATACCATCCGCCTTTAGGTGTTTGGGAGACCTTGAGGAGGTGGCGGATAATTAACAAAGATCTGCGGGTCAATGAAGAGATCCGTGCACGGGAGGCTCGAATAGTTGGCAGTGACGGCCAGCAGCTGGGAATTATGCCGGTCAAAGAAGGCCTTCGCATTGCAATGGAACAGGGCCTTGACCTTGTCGAAGTAGCGCCCCATGCAAAACCCCCGGTATGCAGGATCATGGATTACGGTAAATATAAATATGAACAAAGTAAAAGAGAACGGGATGCCCGGAAGAAGCAGCGGGTTATTAATATTAAAGAACTAAAGATCAGACCCGGCATTGAGGAGCATGACTTTCAAGTAAAAGTGCGAAGTGCTCAACGATTTTTAAGCGACGGTGACAAGGTTAAAGTGACCTTGATGTTCAGGGGGCGGGAGATCTCGCACGCCGAGTTAGGGCATAACCTTTGCATGAGGTTTTATCAGCAGCTGGAAAACCAGGCTATCATGGAGAAAGAGCCGAGGGTTGAAGGAAGAAATATGATCATGATCCTAGCGCCGAGACCCCAGGAACAGGTGAAAGGAGACTAAGAAATGCCGAAGATGAAAACGCACCGGGGTGCAGCCAAAAGGTTTAAACGAACTGGAAGCGGGCTCTGGAAGCGTGCCAAAGCCTATAAGAGCCACCTTTTGGCCCATAAGCCCCAAGACCGTAAGCGCCGCCTCCGCCGACCGGGGCTCGTGAGTGCGGCCGACCAAGGGAGACTAAAGCGGCTACTGCCTTACCTGTAACAGTGAAGGAGGTTGTTGTTCATGGCAAGAGTGAAGGGCGGACCTGTAACCAGGCGCCGCCACAAAAAGGTATTGAAGCTGGCGAGGGGATATCGCGGTGCTAAGAGCAAACTTTTCCGCGTGGCTAACCAGCAGGTGATGAAGTCCCTGAATTATGCCTATATACACCGGAAACTGAGGAAGCGAGATTTTCGGAAGCTCTGGATTACCCGGATCAATGCCGCGGCCCGCATGTACGGACTCTCTTATAATAAGTTTATGAACGGTCTGAAAAAGGCCGGGGTAGCCGTCAACAGGAAGATGCTGGCAGAGCTTGCGGTCAACGATATTCAGGCGTTTGGAAAACTGGTGGAACTCGCCAGACAGAACCTGGAGAGCTAAGGGGAGTTTCTCCCAAGAGGCACGCGGTGTGTCCGTAAGAAGCGGTGTTTTTACTGGCCGACGGCAAAAAGGAAATGGCGCGAAGGATTAGCGGCTTATGAAAAGTATGGTTTCTTCAGACCATACTTTTTTGTTCAGCCGAACCGGGGACGCCACCTCCATCTTCCGAGGGAGTTGTGCTAATTACATTTCGGTGAACCAAGGGGGGTAGCGGTGACTCCTTTAACGATTAATACCGTAAAACAGGCAGTACGCTTGGCGCGTGAATTAAAGAGAAGAAGACACCGGGAAGCTACGGGGCGTTTTCTCATTGAGGGGATCAACTTTGTGGGGGATGCCCTCCAGTGTGGGGCAGCTATTGACTGCTTGCTGATGACGGAGAAAGTCCGGCAGCGAGAAAGAGGCAGGATTATTCTGCAGCACGCCCTCTCCCGGGAAATCCCTTTTTTCTTCGTTAAAGAGGAAATCCTGGACAGGCTGACCGATACCGAAACCCCCCAGGGAGTGCTTGCTATCGCGCCAAAGCCGGTATGGGACGAAAATGAGGCGATCGCCGCTGAAGAAGCCCTGCTCCTGGCACTCGACGGCATTCAGGACCCGGGGAATCTGGGGACGATTATCCGGTCCGGCGACGGGGTGGGGGTTAACGGTATTTTCCTGGGGGGAGGAACGGTTGATATCTACAACCCCAAGGTTCTGCGTTCAACGATGGGGTCCGTCTTCCGTATCCCCGCTTTCCCCAAAACCGACCTGCTGCAACTGATCCGGAAACTGCGCGAGAAGGGATTTTTTGTTGTTGCTGCAGACCCACGGGCGGATATCAAGTATTATCAGGCTGATTTTCGCAGAGGGCGCTTCCTGATTGTGATCGGGAATGAGAGCCGCGGCATCGACCCGGCGCTCCTGGAGATGACGGATCTCAAAGTCCGCATACCCCTTAAGGAGAATGTTGAATCTTTAAATGCTGCAGTGGCAACGGCATTGATCCTCTTTGAGGTTCTCCGTCAGCGGGACACAACTTAAGATGTAAGGCAAATATAAGAAGTAGTGATTTTTAAGCAGCCATTTCCTGAATGGCCTCGCCGGGCGGGCCTTGCTATTGTCGAAAGAAAGGCCTTATGATATAATGCAGCCGAGGTATCTAATTTGTCTCCGTAAAGGAGCGTGAGGCAAGTGTCTCTTTCGGCTCGCTTCTGTTGGATGATCTTCAAGTATACCGGTTCACCGCGGGCATTTATACTTTACAGGAGATTTCTCATGCATTAATCCGGTTTTATCCATATATCCTGAATACAGTAAAGGCGATGACCGGGAGGAGTAGGAAGGGTAAAGGGTTCTTTCAGGGAGGTCATGCCGCAGACTGAGAGCGCGACCAGAACCCTCTTCTGAAGTTCGCCCGTAAGCTGCACCGCTGAACGCCTTAAGGCTATTAGGCGGTGCCGGTTAACCTGTTAGAGTTAGAGCATTTGGTTACCCTAAGAGAGGGCCTCTGCGGCCAAGAAGGGTGGTACCGCGCGGGTTAGTAGAACCCCCGTCCCTTATGAACGGGGGTTTGTTTTTTAGTAATAGAAAAGGGGTGTTCCGTAAGATTGAAAGAGGAAATTTTAAGGATTAAAGAGAACGCTTTGAGGGAACTGGAAACCGCCGGGAAGCGTGAAGAACTGCAAGACTTGAAGGTGAAGTATCTGGGGAAGAAGGGACTGCTCACGAAGGTCCTGCGGGGGATGGGAAGTGTTCCGGCGGATCTGCGCCCCAGCCTTGGTCATCTCGCCAACGAGGTGCGACAGCTTCTGGAAGAGAGGCTGGAGGAGAAGCTGGCCGCTGTTCTCGAGCAAGAGAAGAAAGAAAGGCTTGCCGGTGAAGCCATAGATGTAACGCTCCCGGGGCGACCCGTTCGCCGCGGGCACAGGCACCCGTTGACTTTGATTCTCTGTGAAATCAAGGAAATTTTCATTGCCATGGGTTTTGAGGTTGCCGAGGGGCCGGAGGTGGAAACGGATTACTATAATTTTGAAGCCCTGAATATTCCTAAAGGGCACCCTGCCCGGGATATGCAGGATTCTTTTTATATCGGCCCGGAAATACTTCTGCGAACCCATACCTCACCGGTGCAGATACGAACGATGAAAAGGATGGTGCCTGATCTTCCCGTCAGGATCATCGCTCCAGGAAAGGTTTACCGCAGGGATGATGATGCCACCCACTCCCCGATGTTTCACCAGGTGGAAGGTCTTCTTGTTGACAGGCAGTGCACGCTTGGAGATCTGAAGGGTGTGCTCTTGACCTTCGCCCGTCAGATGTTCGGCCGCGAGCGGGAGATCCGGCTACGCCCGAGCTTCTTCCCCTTCACCGAGCCGAGCGCCGAGGTCGACATCTCCTGTATCAGCTGCAAGGGTTCGGGATGCCGGGTGTGTTCGGGGACAGGATGGCTGGAGATATTGGGCTGTGGTATGGTTCACCCGAATGTGCTGGTTAATTCCGGCTATGATCCGGAAGAGGTTACCGGTTTTGCCTTCGGTATGGGAGTGGAAAGGATCGCTATGCTGAAGTACGGCATTAACGATCTGCGCCTTTTTTTTGAAAATGATGTCAGATTTATCCGGCAGTTCGGGGGAGGGAGTTATTAATGCGTGTTTCTTATCAGTGGCTGCGTGATTATGTGAATATCGATATAAGCCCTGAGGATCTGGCCGAAAGGCTGACGATGGCAGGAATTGCCGTGGAGGCGGTCGTTCCTCCGGTAGAAGGCCTGGAGAAGATCCTGGTAGGCAAGATCCTGGATGTTGACAGACATCCCGATTCCGACCACCTTATGCTGTGCCGGGTTGATACGGGCTCGGATGTTATCCAGATAATCTGCGGAGCGCCGAATGTGAGGGCCGGAGTCTGCGTGCCGGTGGCCCTTCCGGGAACAATACTGCCCGGAGGAATGAAGGTAGAGGCGAGGGAAATCCGTGGTCAAACCTCGCAGGGCATGATTTGCTCCGGTGCAGAGCTCGGCACCGACGATTGGGGTTACGGTGATGATCAGGGCATTTTAATTCTCCCGGAAGGTGTTGCCCCCGGCACAAGGCTTGATGAAGCCCTGGGATTGAATGACCGCATCTTGGAACTGGAGTTGACGCCTAACAGAGGGGATTGTCTGGCCGTAATCAATGTTGCCAGGGAGGTCCGGGCGCTGACCGGTGCGCAACTTAAGCTACCCGAGATCACTTTAGCTCGGGAACTGGATGAACACACCGGGGACGCGGTAAGGGTAAAGATTGAAGCTCCCAACCTCTGCCGCCGCTATGCCTGCCGGATCGTGCGCAATATCAGGATAGGTCCCTCCCCATTCTGGATGCAGTACAGACTCCGCTCCGCAGGGCTCCGGCCCATCAACAATATCGTTGATGTGACCAACTATGTGATGCTGGAGTTCGGACAGCCTCTTCACGCTTTTGATTATGAGAGGCTGAAAGGCGGGGAGATCATCGTCAGGAGGGCCCGGCAGGATGAAAAAATGGTAACGCTGGATGGTGAAACCAGAAGCCTTTCTTCGGATATGCTGGTGATCGCCGACCGGGAGGAACCGGTGGCAATCGCCGGGGTCATGGGCGGCCTGCCCAGCGAAGTGACGGAGAAAACCCATACCGTTCTTTTGGAATCGGCCTGGTTCGACCCTTTGAGTATCAGGATGACGGCAAACAGACTCGGGATGCGGACCGAGGCCTCGCAGCGTTTTGAAAAGGGGATCAACCCAGAGGGGGTCTTGCCTGCCCTTCACAGGGCGGCGCAGCTTATCGAGGAGTTGGGAGCAGGTGATGTCACCCAAGGTGATGTGGATGAGTATGTCAGGCCTGTCGTGCCCCGGTCGATCCGCTTGCGCCTTTCCAGGACGAACCGGGTCCTGGGAACAAGCCTTTCCGGCGGGGAGATTCAGGAAATTTTGGGTAGGCTTGATTTCCCCTGCGAGATTTGCGGCCGGGATGCCCTGCTGGTAGGTGTGCCTCCGCACCGTGTGGACATTAACGGAGAGATCGACTTGATTGAAGAGGTTGCCCGCCTCTACGGCTATGACCGCATTCCCACCACCTCACCTGTCGGAATGCTGGCTCCACCGGGGAAGGAGCGGGGCTTTTCACTGAAGGATTTTATCACCGATGCCATGATAACTTTTGGCCTCGATGAGGTGATAACCTATAGCTTTATCGGGGAAGGCGCTTTAAACAGGCTGCGTGTCCCTGCTGATAGCCCGCTGCGCAAAGCGTTGCGCATCCAAAATCCGCTTCGTGAAGAGCAGAGCATAATGCGCACCACCCTTCTGCCCGGCCTTATGGATACGATTATTTACAATTACAACCGAAAATTAACGGATCTCGGTTTCTTTGAGGTAGGGAACGTCTTCATCCCAAAGGATGAGGGCGGACTGCCGGAAGAGCGACTGCACCTGGGGATTGCCGCCTGCGGTAAAGTCGTCAAGGGCTGGCAGGTAAGGAGCGAGGATGTTGACTTCTATTATGTGAAGGGAATTGTGGAAGGACTGCTCGAACTTGCCGGGGTTGCAGATGTGACTTACGAGCCGACTTCAAAGATACCGACCCTGCACCCGGGGCGGGCGGCGCGCATCCTGGCAGGCGGCCGGGAACTCGGTTTCCTCGGGGAACTGCATCCCGATGTGCTCTCCGACTGTGAACTTAACCTGAGGGTTGTCGTCTGCGAGATAGATTTGGAGGAGCTCACCGCGGTTATGAATCTTAAAGTAATGTACCGCCAGATTCCCCGCTATCCCGGGGTCACCAGGGATTTGGCGGTGCTTGTACCGTTATCCGTACGGGCGGATCAGGTCGAAAAGACTATTTACAGCTGCGGTGGAGAGCTTCTGAGAGAGTGTCGGCTTTTTGACGTCTATCAAGGTGAGCAGGTACCGGAAGGATACCGCAGCCTGGCCTATTCGCTGCTCTTTCAATCGCCCGATCGTACCCTGACGGATGAGGAGGTTGCGGAAGTATACTCAACCATTGTGAAAAGCCTTATCCGTAATTTAGGGGCGCGTCAGAGATAACCTAGGAGAGATGGCTGGCAGGAGATAATTCCTTCAATGGAGAATCCTAGTGTAGCCGTAATAAGCGGGGAGGAGTGAGCGATGAGCGACGATAAATCCGCTTTCCGGTACTCGGAGACGGTTGCTTCACCTCAAATGAACCCGATTCCAAAGCCGGAGAAAAACAATGAAAAGTCGAGGGTTGCGGTTAAGATTTACGGGGAAGAGTATGTAATCAGGGGTAACGCCGATCCCGCGTTTATCGAAAAGATAGCAGCATATGTTGATAGAAAGATGCGCCTGATCGGACAGAAAAACCCGAACTTGAGTCTAAGCAAGCTGGCAGTCCTTGCCGCTCTTAATATCGCAGAAGACATGGCCAGGCTCCAGGATGATTACGACAGCCTTGTTAAACAACTGGAGGACATTAAAAAACTGGGTCAGTGAAGGATGAATAAGTGGGAAATTGCTCAGATATTTTATGAAATTGCCGATCTTCTGGATATCCTGGGGGAGAACCCCTTCAAAGCCAGGGCCTATCGTAAGGCTGCCCATGTTCTTGAGAGTACCCTGCTTGATATTGCCGAGCTCAGCGCCGAAGGCCGTCTTCAGGAGGTGCCTGGTATCGGGGACGCCCTCGCCAAGAAAATCAAAGAACTGGTGGAAACGGGAAGGCTCAATTATTATGAGGATTTAAAAAAGAAGATCCCTCCTTCGACCCGCCAATTGCTGATGATTCCCGGAGTTGGGGTAAAAACTGCCCGGCTTTTATTCCGGGAATTGAACATTACCAGTCTTGAGGAGCTCAAGGAGGCCGCTAGGGAACAGCGCTTGCAGGGTTTGCCGGGGATCGGAGAGAAAACAAGGGAAGCGATCTTGCAGGGGCTGAAGGAATTGGTTGGTGAACGGCCGAAATGGCTCCTCAACTTCGCCTTTGCGGCAGCGGATGAAGTCGCTTCCTTTTTAAACGGGATCCCCGGTGTAGTCGAAGTGAGTGCTGCCGGCAGCCTCCGCCGGGGGAGGGAAATGGTAGAATCCCTTGACTTTGTTGTCTCCGGAACGGATCCTGAAGATGTTGCTTCGGCCTTTACCAGAGCTCCTTTCGTTCAGAGGGTGGTGGTCGGAGAAGTATCAACCGCGGTGAAAACCAAGTGGGAAATACAGGCAAATCTCCTGGCGGTTCGGCCCGAGCAGTTCGCCTCTGCTTTGCAATACCTGACAGGCTCCTGGGCGCATAATAAATGCCTGCAGGGAATAGCACGGAAGCGTGGGTGGAAGCTCGATAAGTACGGTGTAGATCTCGGGAAACGGATCGTTACTCCAAAATCGGAGGAAGATCTCTATCAATTGTTGGAGATGCGCTACATCCCGCCGGAACTCCGGGAGGGACAGGGGGAGATCGAGGCCGCCCTTGCGGGGAACCTACCGGTGCTCGTTGACATCGGAGATATCAAAGGGGATCTTCACGTTCACAGCAACTGGAGTGATGGAGCCAACACCCTTGAGGAGATTGCTCTGGCGGCCCGGCAAATGGGTTATAGCTATCTGGCCATTACCGATCACTCCCGTTCCCTGCGTGTAGCGCGCGGTCTTGACGAAGAAAGGCTCCGCCGGCAGCGGCTGGAGATTGAAAGCATCAACCGGATGTTTGACGACTTTCAGCTGCTGGCGGGGATTGAAGTGGATATTCTCCCCGACGGCAGCCTTGATTTTGATGACGATATCCTGGAGGAAATGGATGTGGTCATCGCTTCTATTCACTCCGGGTTCAAGCAAGACCGGGACACTCTTACCTCCCGGATCATCGCCGCCATCCGTAATGAGCATGTGGATATCATCGGCCATCCTTCAGGGCGCCTGCTTGGGAGAAGAGGTTCTTATCAGATCGATATGGAACGGGTGCTGGATGCCGCGGCAGAAACCGGTACCGCACTGGAAATCAACGCCTCACCGGATCGCCTTGACCTAAATGATCACTACATCAGGTTGGGCAAGGAGCGGGGGGTACGGTTTTCCATCAATACGGATGCCCATGGCCGGCACTGCCTGGCGGATATGCGCTATGGGGTGCTCACTGCTAGACGTGGATGGGCGGAAAAGGAAGATATAATCAACACAATGCCCCTTTCCGAGTTGAGGAAGTGGTTGCAGAATAAAAGTCGGTGAAGAATAAGGGGGAGGAGAACATTGAGGATCGGAGACATTTATGAACTGGCCGTCCGCATGGGGGTAAAAGCCGACCCGCGTGGGGAAAACCAGATCAAAAGGGAGTTGGCCAAACGCAAGAAGGAGTTCGAAGAATATAAAGAGAGCGAAAAAATTGATTTTGACGGAGAAAGTCTTGTCAACCCGTACAGCGACACCAGAATCTTATATGGAGACCCAAAGGAGGATGTGCGCGGTGTGCTGGCGGGAATCGACATCGAGGTCGGAGAGGTGCTGCTGGCCGATCGCCTGCGCGAGAAAGGAAGGAGAATCGACCTGATCATTTCCCACCATCCGGAGGGAAAGGCCCTGGCTGCCCTGCATGAGGTAATGCACATCCAGGAGGATGAGCTCTATCAGCTCGGCGTACCGATTAATATTGCCGAAGGCCTTCTGGCGGGCCGGATCGCCGAAGTGGAACGGCGCCTGATGCCTGTCAACCACAACCGGGCGGTAGATGCTGCTTCTCTGTTGGGGATTCCCTTCATGTGCGTGCACACCCCGGCGGATAATCTGGTGCAGGAATTCTTGACCCGTTACTTTGAGAGAAAGTCCCCGGAGACGGTTGGCGACGTGGTGAAAGCCTTGAAGGAGCTGCCTGAATACCGGGAGGCGGTCGAGCGCAACGCCGGGCCGAAGATCATCGCCGGAAAGGAAAAGGGCCGCGCCGGAAAGATCTTTGTGGATATGACCGGAGGCACCAGCGGTTCCAAGGATGCCTATGAAAAAATGGCGGCAGCCGGTGTCGGCACGATTGTGGGGATGCACATGACCGAGGACCACCGCAAGGAGGCGGAAAAACACCACATCAACGTGGTGATCGCCGGACATATGGCCAGCGATTCCCTTGGACTGAACCTCTTTCTGGATGAGCTGGCCCGGTGGGGGGTGGAGATCATACCCTGCTCCGGCCTGCTGCGTGTCAGCCGCGTATAATTTAAGGAGGATTACAATTTGCTAGACCTGATTTGGGTGGGACTGGGCGGTTTCCTGGGCGCCCTCGCCCGTTATGGTGTCTGGAGAGCATTCCTGCACTGGAGTGCGACATTCCCCTGGGGCACATTGATCACTAATATTACCGGGAGTATCCTCCTGGGTTTAATCCAGGCGCTGGTCCTGGAGGGATTGATTCTGAGCCCCCGTTCCCGTCTTTTTCTGGGGGTTGGTTTTTGTGGGGCGTACACAACTTTTTCCACCTTTTAAAAAAAAAAGAAAGCCTGGATCTCCTTGATAGTAATCTGTTTCCGGAAGTGTTGCTGTATGTGTCGGGAACAACGGTTTTATGTCTTGCCGGAGTCTGGCTGGGTATCGTCCTGGGGAGATTATCTTATTCCCTGCTGGAGAAAAGACCCCTCAGGCTCGGGGAAGATCGGGACTGATCCCGGGAAATGAGGAGTTAGATGATTGTTCTGCTGGGAATCGGCTTGGGTGGCATGTTGGGAGCCGTGGGGCGTTATCTTCTCGGGCGGCTGATAATGGAAAAATGGAGAGGAACCTATCCACTGGGGACGTTTCTGATTAATATAAGCGGTGCTTATATCCTCTGTTTTATCTCAGCATATCTATCTCATAGCGTTACTTTCTCACCTGTGCTGAAATCTGCTTTGACAACAGGGTTCCTCGGAGCATATACGACATTTTCGACTTTTGCATACGAAGTAGTAAAGCTGCTTGAGGATAATGAGAAACTAACTGCAATCGGTTACACACCTGCAGCACAGTTTTTTTCGGCCTTATTTTCGGTTGGCTGGGATATTTGACAGGAAATACGCTTTGAGCAGGGAGGAGGCATTCGCCTTGCCCGAACAAAAACCAGCTCTTTTGCTCAGAATATATACCGGAGAGAAGGAGCAGTGGGGCCACCAGGCACTGTATCACGCGTTGGTATTAAAATTCCGGGAACTCGGGCTGGCAGGTGCCACTGTCTATCGAGGCATAGAGGGCTATGGTCTGGAAAACAAACTGCGCACCAGCAGGGTCCTCGATCTTTCTGTGGATCTTCCCGTCGTTATCGAGGTTGTAGATCGTGAGGAGAAGATCAGAGGTGCTCTGCCTGTAATCAGGAAAATGGTCAAAAAGGGGTTAATCACTATATCCGTTGTGGAGGTTGTTGAGTAAAGGTTATGACAGAACGGAAAAAAGCGGAACTCCTGGCACCTGCGGGAAACCCCCTGGCCTTGCGGGCTGCGGTGGAGAACGGTGCCGACGCCGTGTATCTGGGGGGGAAGATGTTCGGGGCGCGCGCCTTTGCGGAAAACTTTACTGAAGAGGATCTGGCCGCCGCCCTGAGCTACGCCCACGCCCGCGGGGTTCGGATTTATGTAACAGTCAATACCCTGGTGGATAACAGGGAATTCGGAGAACTGGCCGATTACCTGTTTTTTTTATACCGGGAGGGCGTTGATGCCCTCATCGTTCAGGATGTAGGGGTGGCCGGGTACATCAGGGCGGTGCTTCCCGACTTCCGGCTGCACGGGAGCACTCAGATGACGGTGCACAACGCCGCCGGTGCCAGGTTCCTCGCCGAGGCGGGGTTCCAGAGGGTCATCCTTGCCCGGGAGACAGCCTATTCCGATCTCCAGGAGATCCGGAAACATTCCTCCCTGGAACTGGAGGTCTTTGTCCACGGGGCGCTGTGCATCTGTTACTCAGGTCAGTGTCTGTTCAGCAGCATGATCGGGGGTAGGAGCGGAAACCGGGGGAGGTGTGCCCAGCCCTGCAGGCTCCCTTACTCCCTGGTAGATGAAAAGGGGCGGGAGTTGAGTGACTCTGTTCCGGGGGAGCATCTCTTGAGCCCCAGGGATCTGATGCTCTTGAGGGAGCTGCCAGACCTCTGCCGGGCCGGCGTTGCCGCTCTGAAGATTGAAGGCCGCATGAAGCGACCGGAATACGTGGCAACGGTCGTCCGGATTTATCGGGAAGCACTGGACAGAGCCTGGGAGGACCCGGAGCACTATACGGTGAGCGATCGGGAAGTACGGGAACTCTCCCAGATCTTTAACCGTGGCTTCACTACCGGATACTTTTACGGCAATCCCGGGCGCGGCCTGATAGGTTATACCAGGCCCAACAACCGCGGCCTTTATCTGGGGCGTGTGGTGAAAAAAGGGCACCGCCATGCCGTCTTGCAGAACCGCCTCCCTTTGAGAAGGGGGGATGGGATCGAGTTCTGGACCGGTTCAGGGCGGCACGGCTTAACTGTACAAGGAATGACAGTCAAGGGCAGAGAGGTGGAAGAGGCCCCTCCGGGCAGTGCTGTACAGATTGCTGTTCCCTTCCATGTGAGCCCCGGCGATCGCGTTTTTAAAACCCATGATCGGGTGCTGATTGAAAAAGCGCGGGAGACCTTCACGGGGCCCTCCCGGCGCCGCACTCCCATCACCCTCAGAGCCGTCGCCCGCATTGGGGAGCCTTTTTACCTTGCCGGATGGGATGCGGACGGCTGCCGGGCGGAATCCCGTGGAAATATCTGCGGTGAGAAGGCGCGCAAGCACGAACTTACTCCAGAGATCCTCAAGGCTCAGCTGGATCGATTGGGGAATACCCCATTTCAACTGAAAAAGCTGGAGTGCGAGCTCGAACCTGGGGTGATGTTCCCCCTCAGCGAAATCAACGCCGTGCGCCGCAGCCTGACGGCCGCTCTGGAGGAAAAGCACCTGCAAAAGTACCGGCGCCATCTACCGCAGGATCTTACGAAACGGGAAGAGGGATACTGGTCAGGGTTGCAGGCAAGGGCGCGAGATGTGCAAAAGGTTATAAGGCGTCCCTCCCTAGCCGTCGCCGTAAGTGATCTGCCGAGCCTACAGGCGGCCGCCGCAGGCGGGGCGGACATCATCTACTTCGGCGGATATTCCCTCAAAGGGAGGGCGCCCTGGACCGATGAGGCATTGCGGCGTGGTGTTGAAGAGTGCCTGGAGCGAGGGGTGCAGCCCTATCTCATCATTCCACGCATCTGGCAGGAGCGGGAAGGGGATGGGGTACTCCGAATGCTCGAAGAGGCGCTTCTCTTGTCCGCTGCCGGGGTGCTGGTCGGTGACCTGGGCGGTTGTTATCTGGCTTTGAAAAAAGACCTCAGTGTGGTGACCGATTTCTCGGTGCCTGTTTTCAACGATTCGGCGATCTTTTCCTTGCTGGAAGCAGGGGTGAGTCGCGCTACTTTATCTCCGGAATTGAATCGGGAGCAATTGATGCGCCTTACTTACAGGGGGTCGGAGGTACTGGAACTGCCGGTGCACGGAGCAATGCCCCTGATGATCAGCGAGCACTGCGTCACCGGAGCGGTAACGGGGGAGGGGGGGCGGTGCATGAGGATCTGCTCTCAAAACCGTTGTTACCTTAAAGATCGCTGTGGCTACCTGTTTCCCATAGTTCAGGATGAGCGCTGTCGGATGACCATTTACAACGCCCGGGAACTCTGTTTAATCGAACACCTTGCCGAAATAATAGAGGAAGGTTATGATCATCTCAGGCTGGAGCTCCGTTATTCACAGGCCCGGGAGGTTAAAGAGATCACCTCCATTTACCGCAGTGCTGTTGACGCAGTTGTTTCCGGTTGCTGGAGCCGGGAGCGGGCAAAGCATGCGTGGGAGAAGCTTTCCGTTATCTCTCCACTCGGCCTGACGCGCGGCCACTACCTGCGCGGTGTTCTCCGGGCAGAGGAGAGAGGGGAGGGGCTTTAAATGGATAAATTTTCATTGAAGAAGCTGGAGTTTCACAAGATCAAAGAGATGCTGGAAGGATGCTGCAGCACTCCTCTGGGTGTTCCCTATGTGCGGGAACTGGAGCCGGCGACGGAAGTCGAGGAGATCCTCGGTCGCCAGGCGGAAACTACCGAGGCCTGCCACGCCTGGAGGCTCTGCCCCGAACTGTCCTTTGATGGGGTCGCCGACCTGGCACCACTGCTGCGGCGCGCCCTCATCGGAGGGGTGCTGGAGCCTCAGGATTTGCTGAGCTGCCGCGATACCCTGCAGGCAGGAGAGCGGTTGAAGAAGGCCCTCCTGAGCGCCGGCAGGGAACTGCCGCGCCTGCAGGCGAGAGCCCGTCGGATCCAGGAGTGCCGGACACTGCAGGAGAAGATCAACCTCTGCATACAGCCGGACGGAGAAATATCCGACAGCGCCTCACCGGAACTGGCCAGACTGCGGCAGCAGATCCGGACACTGCAGGTTCGGATTCGCGGCTTGCTGGATGAGATCCTGTCTAAACCGGAGTGGAACAGATATCTGCAGGAGCCCATTTACACTATGCGAGGGGACCGTTATGTGGTTCCCGTCAAGCAGGAACACCGCAGCCAGTTCCCCGGCCTCGTTCACGATCTGTCCGGAAGCGGAGCGACTGTTTTCATGGAGCCCCTGCCGCTGGTGGGGCCGATGAATGAGCTGATGGCAAAGCGCACCGCCGCTCACCGGGAGGAGCAGCGCATCCTGGAGGAACTGACCAAGATGGTGGCGGCCTTCCACGACGCAATCCAGGAAAATTTGAGGATCCTCGGTGAACTGGATTTTATTCTGGCAAAAGGGCATTTCAGCAGTAAGCTCAAAGGGAACCCTCCCCGCTTCGGCGATGGGAGATGCTTAGTGCTGAAGTCGGGGCGCCACCCGCTCCTCAGAGGGAAGGTGGTCCCCCTGGATCTCCACCTGGGAAGAGATTTTGACTGTCTGATCATTACGGGGCCGAATACCGGAGGAAAAACGGTGGCTTTGAAAACGGTCGGCCTGCTGGTGGTAATGGCTCAGGCCGGGCTGCATATTCCTGCCGGGGAGGAGACTGTGCTTCCCGTTCTCCAGAATGTTTTTGCCGATATCGGGGATGAACAGAGCATTGAACAGTCCTTGAGCACCTTCTCCGGCCATATGAAAAATATTGTGCGCATCCTGGATCAGGTCGGGGAGGGAAGCCTGGTGCTCCTGGATGAATTGGGGGCGGGCACCGATCCCGAACAGGGAGCCGCTTTGGGGATGGCAATACTGGATAGGCTGATCAACAGAGGCGCCCTGATCATCGCCACCACCCACTTCAGTGAGCTGAAAATCTTTGCCCATACCAGGCAGCGGGCGGAAAATGCCTCTGTGGAGTTCGACAGCAGAACCCTCCAGCCCACCTACCGCCTTTCCATCGGTGTTCCCGGAGAAAGCAATGCCTTTGAGATCGCCGCAAGGCTGGGACTCGATTCTGAAGTGGTAGAACGGGCGAGATCCTTCTTGCGCCCCGAGCAGCGTGAGCTTTCCGATTTAATTAAGCAACTTAAAGAGGACCAGTTTGCAGCCAGTTCGGCTCGGGCAGAGGCTGAGCTTGAGCGGGCGGAGGTTGAAAAACTAAAGGAGAAGGTGCGGCGGGAGGAGGAAAGGCTGCGGAATAAGCAGCAGGAGATCCTGTCCAGGGCCCATGAGGAGGCACGGGAGCTGGTACGCACCGCCAGGCGAGAAGCCGAGCAATTGATCCGCGCCTTGAGGGAAAAGATGCGCCAAGAGGATGCCCGCAGTGCTCTAGAGGAAGCTCAGGCGGTCCGGCAGAAGCTGAGTGATCTGTCCGGTCGAATCGAAGAAAGGGCTGCGGTTACGGAGGAATCTGCCTTTGCCGGCGATATTCCGGATACTCTGAAGCCCGGGGATGTTGTAGCCATACCCCGCTTTCATCAGGAAGGATACGTTATTTCTCCCCCCGGTTCGGATGGAGAGGTGCTGGTTCAGGTCGGTGTGCTTAAGCTCCATCTCCCACTCAAGGAGCTGCGCCGCAGTCTGAAACGGGATAAACAAAAAGAAGAATTGACAGTAACGGGCAGCAGATCCGGTGGCAGAACCATCAAGGAACACGCACAGGTGCCTCCGGAGTTCGACTTTCGGGGGATGCGGGTGGAGGAAAGCCTCAAAGAGATTGATAAATACCTGGACGCTGCCTATCTGGCGGGAATAAACAGGGTTTCTCTCATCCATGGGAAAGGAACAGGGGCCTTAAGGGAGGCTGTCAGACAGTACCTCTCCAAACATCCCTTCGTGGCTTCCTACCGCAACGGGAATTACTACGAGGGGGGGACGGGGGTTACCATCGTCGAATTGAAATAATCTTCATCTCTTTATTTGCTAAGAAATTGACAATACACACCTGGCAAATGCCGTACGGCAATTTAAGATTTATTTAAAGCCGTTTGTTGCGGCAGCAACGGGGGATGCAGCACAAAAAAGGGGATAATTGGATAGCCAAGCCATCCTGTGAGGAGTGCTGATGTTCCTTATATGTTATATTTAAATAGAGAAGTATTCCATAAAGGGTTAGTTTAGTAATTACCTGGAGGCAGACCATGTGCGGGCGTTTCAGCCTTACTGTGGACGGAGAAGCACTGTGCCGCTATTACCGTGTTGATGCGGGGAACGTTATCTTTGAGCCGAACAGCAACATCGCTCCGGGGCAGTACATACCCGTGATCACCGGCGGCCCCCGGAAGGAGGCCTTCATGATGCGCTGGGGGCTCATTCCACGCTGGAGCAGAGAACCGGCAAAGGGTTACCGGATGTTCAATGCCAGGGCAGAAACGGTAGACAGGAAACCCGCTTTTCGAGAACCGTTCTTGAAAAGGCGCTGTCTGATTCCGGCCGATGCCTTTTATGAATGGAAAAAGGCTGCCGGAAGAAAGATCCCCTTCCGCATCTACCTCCCGGGGAAGCGATTGTTTTCCCTGGCAGGCATCTGGGATTGCTGGGTGGCTGAAGATGGAAGAAGGATTTTATCCTGCAGCATCCTGACCACCGACTCCAATGATTATTTAAAGGACGTTCATGACCGGATGCCGGTGATCCTGGCGGATGATGACTACCAGCAAACGTGGCTTGAGGAAAGAAGAATCACGGAGGTAAAGAAGCTGCTGCACCCCTATCCCGGAGAGATGATGGCCGTACCCTATTCTCCGGAGAGCGGCATCATGAATCCAGCCAGGGGTGCTTTCCCAGGGCAAGAGTAAATATTTTTAATCAGACAATACCAATGCACCATTCTAAAGGTTCCTAATAAAAGCTTGAGGCGATCAGGTAAAATTGTTGAAAGGTAGATCTTTTAAGCCGAAGGTAAAAAGGAGGGAGTGATTTTGAAAAGAAAGATTAAGAATACCGTGCTGGAACTCATCGAAGGGGATATCACGGAGATGGATACAGATGCCATCGTCAACGCCGCCAATTCCTACCTGAAACACGGCGGCGGGGTGGCCGGGGCAATTGTTAGGAAAGGGGGCCAGGAGATTCAGAGGGAGTCCGATGAAATCGGCTATTGCCCTGTAGGAGGGGCGGTGATTACAGGGGCAGGCAGACTTAAGGCGAAAAAGGTGATCCATGCCGTAGGCCCGAGGATGGGTGAGGGGAACGAAGACGAGAAGCTGAGAAGTGCCACTCTGAACAGCCTCAGGGTTGCCGAACAGAACCATCTGGAAAGCATCTCCTTCCCGGCCATCAGCACCGGCATCTTCGGTTTTCCCCTCGATCGCTGTGCAAAGATCATGCTGGAGACTGTTATCACCTACCTGCAGGGAACTACGGAGTTGAAGAGGATTGTTTTTTGTCTTTTCGGCAGGGATGCCCTGGAGGTTTTTCAAGAGGAACTCCAGAGGCAGCTTCCGGAGTAACGGGAGGGGCGGTATATGAACGAAGAGCAAAAATTGGCGAGAGTTGCTGAACTCCTTGCCTCTTCACGAAATACTGTTGTGGTGACAGGGGCGGGTATCAGCACCGAGGCCGGCATTCCCGATTTTCGAGGGGAAAAAGGAATTTACCGCACCCTCGGCGAGCATAAAGTGACAGCGCTGCTCAATATCAATGCCTTCCGAAAAAGACCTCGCGAATTTTACGAATTTTATCGCCGCTACTTTCTGCTGCCACAGGTTAAACCGAGTCGTGCCCACCTACTTCTGGCCGAACTGGAAAAGAAAGGTATAATCAAGGCGGTTGTAACGCAAAATATCGATAATCTGCATCAAATGGCTGGCAGTCAACGGGTTATCCCCGTCCACGGGAGGGCGGATCGCTTTCAGTGCACCGGAATCGGGTGCCGGTTCGAATCGGATGCCGGGTATGTCAGGGACTATCCAGACCCCGTGCCCAAGTGCCCCGAATGCGGGAGCATTCTGAGGCCAGATGTCGTCCTTTTTGGGGAGCCGATTCAGAACCACCGCCTGGCCAGGGATACAATTCTGGGTGCCCAGGTGTTGCTGGTGATCGGTTCATCACTGACCGTTTATCCCCTTGCCGGGTTCGTAAGTGAATACTGTACAGGGGATAGGACCATGATTATCATCAATAAGGGCCCTACCGCCCTCGACTACGCCGCTACGTTAAAGCTCGATGTGGAAAGCACGGGTGAGGTTTTGGAGAGGATTGCCCGAATTCTGCCGTGAATAAGATTTCGCAAAGGATGGTGGCGGCCGAATTGTAGGAGCAGCCATCAAGCCGTTTAAAGAGGACTTTCATCCTCTGATGGCGGTCTCCGCAGGCACCGTGGTTTATCAGCGCAGTTTTGTAGGAGGTTCAATAGATGCAGACTGCTGTTGACTGTATTCCCTGCTATTTAAAACAGGTAATATCAACCATGAGGGTAGCCGGGCTGGAGGAAGCTGACCAGAGGCGTATTTTAACAGCTCTTTTTGATACCATCGCCGCTCTTGATCCGGCAAAAACACCGGCGGAAAATTCTTCGGTGGTGCTTTTCGAAGCGTACCGGCTGATGGGTTCTGGTGACCCCTACAGTGAAGCTAAAGCGGCATCCAACCGCCTGGCGCGCACTTATCTCTCCTCCCTGGAAAAGATTATTTCCTACAGTGAGGACCCCCTTCTGACGGCCATTAAGGTCTCAGTTGCGGGTAATGTCATCGACATGGGAATCAACCCTGACTTCGATGTCAATGCCAGCATCCAACAGGAGCTGGAGCGGGAATTCAAGCTCTGCGACCTGGATGCTTTCCGGGAGCTTTTAAACAGTCAAAGCCCTGTGGTCATCATTGGAGACAATAGCGGAGAGATTGTCTTTGACTACCTGCTGCTCGCCTGTTTGCGTGACTTCAACGACAAGATTTTTTATGTTGTCAAGGAGGGTCCTGTTTTAAATGATGCCACCCGGGATGATGCCGATGAAGCCGGAATACACCTACTGGCAGAAGTGGTGACGACAGGGAGCAACTATCTTGGTGTAATACCCGAGCTGTGCAGTGAGGAATTCCGTGATCTAATGGGGCGGGCCGGACTGGTTCTGGCAAAAGGGCAGGCCAATTACGAAACCCTTGAGGGAACAGCTTTTGCCGGGGAGAGGACATTTTTTCTTCTGCGTGCCAAATGTCCGGTGGTTGCCGGCCATCTCGGTGTTCCTCTCGGAAGTTCTGTGTTGCTGCGCAATCAACCTGACAGTCCGGCTGCGTCAGAAAAAAAATAAGCTCCTCTATCCGGGGGAGGTGTTGTTTTGTGATTACGGTGCTAAATTTTGATGACACCCTGATTCCACAGACCAGGTATTATTATTTACCCTTTCGGGTGATCGAGTGCAAAGAGATCAGGGGGACCAAACTGTTCTGCGAAGAGCGCTCCCTGCTGCTGCTCACCCGACTGTTGCAGAACCGGGAAAAGGATCGAGTTGTACTTATCGGATGTGCAGATTACCATTACGTTTCCTATATCTTACTCGCAGAAATGGTTCAACCTTTTACACTCGTTCTTTTTGACAATCATGCTGACCTCCGGCAGTCGCCGGAGAGAACACTTCTTTCCTGCGGTTCCTGGGTTGCCAGAGCGGCAGAGCTTCAGTACTTGGTGAAAATAGTTATCATTGGTGCTCGACCCGATTCCTTTTTAGGGGCAGATTGCCGGGCTTTACAAAAGGTACTGTATGCGCCGTACTCGCCGGGCAATCTGGAAACGGCAGCTCTTCCGGAAAGCATAGCGCCGATTGAGGAACAAGGTATCGCTTCGGTCATCAGAGAGGTGATTGAGAAGATACCCACAGATGACGTTTATATCAGCATAGATAAAGATGTTCTTTGCAAGGAGGACGCCCTGACCAACTGGGATCAGGGGGAGATGACCCTTCAAGAGCTGCTCGTTGCGCTCCGGAGCCTTGCCTCCAGCAAGCAGATCTGCGGAGTGGATTTATGTGGAGAAGAGGTGCTGCATCCTTTGGATTGGATGCGGGCAAAAGGGCAGGAGGTAATTCGGAAAAATGCCGTAGCCAACATGCAAATCTGCAGCCTGTTTTGTTAAGCTAAACGAGCTTCTGAGAGGATAATTCGGAGCTGTGTTGGATCAGCATTTACATATTTTCAGGCAGACCCGGCGCTGGCGCGGGCCGTCGAACTCACATAAGAATACCCCCTGCCAGGTGCCGAGCAGGAGCCTGCCTCCCGATACGGGGATTGTAAGAGATACCCCGGTTAAAGCCGCCTTGATATGGGCTGCTGAATTTCCTTCCGTATGCCTGTAGTCGGCTTCAAAAGGGATCAGTTTCTCCAGGGTGCCGGCAATATCGTGGACAACGCTGGGATCGGCGTGTTCATTAACCATAACGCCGCAGGTGGTATGGGGTACGAAGATGCAGCAAAGGCCCTCATCTACTCCCCTTTCTTTGCAGATATTATTGATCGTGGGGGTGATCTCCACCATCTCAACCCGCTTGGTGGTTCTTACCGGAAACTCGATTACTCCCATCATGAATGCGGCTCCTTTTCATGGTGATCTTTTGTTATATGATAATAAATCACAGCTGCCGGTGTAAAGCCTTTGCGGCAGGAGGGCATCCGGCCATTGAATAATAACGATCACGAGGTGAAATCTTCATGAAGTGGCATACCGAATACCACTGGTTTCATACCAGGCAGAAAAGGGAATTCATTAACATCACCGACCTTGTTGCCCAGGCGGTCAAAAAGGCCGGTATCAACGAGGGGATGGTTCTCGTAAGTGCAATGCATATCACCTCCGGTGTTTACGTCAATGATGAAGAGGATGGTATCAAAAAGGATATGATGGAATGGGCGGAAAAGCTGGCTCCCTACAGGGATGACTATGAACATCACAGAACAGGGGAGAGCAATGGTGATGCCCATCTGAAAAGCATTCTTTTTCACCATCAGGTTGTTGTACCGGTGACCGATGGGAAGCTGGATCTCGGCCCCTGGCAGCAAATTTTCTATGCCGAGTTTGACGGCCAGCGGCGCAAAAGGCTGATAATCAAGGTTTTTGGTGAGTAAAAAAGCCGTTCCCTGACAACTGAAGGTGGTGAAATAAATGATCATTACAGGCGGCCCCCCCGACCCAGAAAGAACTCCGGAAGCTGCAGGAGCTTCCGGAGCTGTAATCTGCTCTGCCTGCGGAGCGCTCTGGCAGTTGTCGGTTGTCATGTCGACTTTTAGTGAAGAGGAAAAGGAGAGGTTCTGGGCCGGAAAAGGCTGCCCGGACTGCAGGTTTCAGTGGAGCAGCTACTAGGCCTCTTCTTTATCGTTCCTTACCTGGTTATGAAAGATATCCTTCAATGTTGGTTCTTTTTTCTCAGGCTTTACATCGGTGACGACATCGGTTACGCCGCGTGCGCTGGCTGCCGCCGTTCTGGCAGCCTCAATTTCCTGGGGGTCATCTGTGTGCCCCTTCAGCACAACTGTTCCTCTGTCAACAGCTGCGACGCCGATCCGCCGCAAATCAACCCGGTGGTTCGTTGCTAGCTCTTCCGTGACTTCCGTGGCCACATCACGGTCTCGAATAGCCCCGTCGGTGCTGATGGAGATGGCGTTGGCCACCCCTTTTACACCCGGAATACTGCTTGCCAGCTTTTCTGCTCGCTCCTTTTCTTTAAGCGTATCCACAATACCCTGCAGCTGCACTTCACCCTGAACCACGTCGGCATTCAACCCGTATCCCCGCAGGTCTTTGTCCACTTGCAGCAGAGAGCGAACGCGCTCTTTAAGCTCCTCATCCGAAATGCGACCCGCCATCTGATCACCTTACCTTGTATTTTTCTTTTTATTATTTCACCGTGCCCCCGGAGAATGCGGGTTATCAAAAAGATTCTGCATAGTTAATAAATGTGAACAGGTGTACCCTCGGGGATGTTCTCATAGATCCATTTTGCCTGCTCGACTTGCAGACGGACACAGCCGTGTGATGCCGGGCTTCCCAGCTTCTCCGCTTCCTCTTGAATAATATTTTTTGACGATCCATTGGTACGCTGTGAAAGAGATAAACGCCCCAGTCTTTAAAAGATACCCACCACATGGCTCCCTGTTGATATTTTTCACTGAAGAACCATGCACCCCTGTTCTGGATGATGAAGTGGCCGAGGGGTGTCGAGGTATTAACTCCAGTAGAGACGGTAAAGGTTTTATGCAGATTGCCGTTATAATAAACGCTCAGTTGTTGTTCGCCGGTGCTGACTTCGATCCTGTAGCCGCGCTCCTTAGAATCAAGGCTATTGCCCGGTAAGGAGGACAAATCTATCATGGCTGCACCTCGCAGTTGAAGATGGATTCGTTTGCCATTCAGCCTATTATACCTTATTTTTTGAGCCATATCCTGATATTTTGTTGTTGGGTTGTCACGGATTCAGGTGCATAATTTTTTACCGGCACCGACAAATTAACAATAAATTAAAAGTGGTGAGTGGACGGAATTAATGGCGTAATGAAAAGCTTTTGATCGGCCGGGTGTAATCAAAGATGGGCAACAAAAAAGTGATGCTAAAATTTTTGGTTTTCTATAACTTCAAAAGTAGGGGAGAGGGGTTGTAAAAAAAATTTGTATTAAGTTATAGATCGATGATATTTAGGAATACTGTTTATAGATAGCTAATATTAAT